>Ga0098055_1001956_pt1 | contig 10911 bp, 6 predicted proteins | sample 17_taG_FD_75107 | JGI IMG/M metagenome (GOLD analysis project Ga0098055, IMG submission 75107) | Marine viral communities from the Subarctic Pacific Ocean - 17_ETSP_OMZ_AT15314 metaG | ecosystem: Environmental > Aquatic > Marine > Oceanic | place: Pacific Ocean | collected 2015-01-18 | reverse complement strand
TATATTCAAGCCAAAAGGTAATATGTACATTGATCAGCTACCTCCTTTAGTATTTCCATTTGGTTATATGGTTATAAGTTCAGCGTTTCAGTTTTTTGAAGAAGAAGAAGAGGATGAAGATGGTCAGACCTAAAAAAATTACTAACAGAAATGCTAATGTACCTCCAGCTGCAAGAAATACACAAGACAATACAAGAGGAATTATTCCTGGTTTAACAAGTGGCACTACTTATGGAGAAGGTCAAGACATAAAACAACAAGTACAAGCTACTGGTGGATTACCACAAGCAAATGGTTTACCACAACAACCAAGAAAACCACAAATAAATTTGTCACAAGTTGATGCTTTTGCTCCAACAGAAAGACCTAATGAACCTGTTACTTCTGGTTTACCATTTGGTCCTGGTTTTACACCACAACAAACTGTTGAAGAAGATCCAGATATGATGTTAAGAGTTTTATATAATGTTTATCCAGATCCTATATTTTTGCAAATGATGAACAGGCAAGACATTGGATAATGTATTATGAGTTATACATATCCAGAAAACCCTTTTAAAGAAAAAGAAAGTTTAGAAACTCTAGCAGCAAGAGAAGCACGATTTGATTCTTTACGAGAAAAAGTTAACGAACAAACATCAGAATTAGCAATTAAAAACGCTGCTAATGCAAATTACTTACCTCCTAATTTTGCTGCAACTTCAGCAGTAGCAGGTATAGATTTTGATGATATAGACCCAAGAACTTTGGAAAGGTTTGCACAAAGCATTATAGAAGAACAAGCAGGACCCTGGAATGCTTTTAAAAAGGGAGCAAAAGGTGTTTTAAGAGGAGCTTTCTTAGCTTTTGATGCAGGTTTAGATTATGTAGATCAGATACTTGGAAGATTCCCTGTAGCAATAGGACAACGATATAAAGATAAAAAAAATAAAGGTATATCAAGTTCACAAGCATTATCAGAAACATTTAAAGAGTTTCCAGAAATAAGACAACAAGTAGGTGATACTGCATTTACTCTTGCACTTAGAGAAATTAAAGAAGGTAGACCTGTAAACATTGGTAACGGAATAATACCTAACAGTCAAAATATGGTAGATACTCCTGAATATCAAAAATTAATTGGTATGGGTGTCCAACCAGAACAAGCATTAAGCCTTTCAGAAAAAATTGTTGGATCTCCTTTAACAACTATTGCAGAAGAAAAAGCAAAAACAGGTGTACAGTTCCGAGGAGAAACAGCAGCTAAGTTTAAAAAAAATCAAGAAGATGCTTTTGTTACTCCAGGTAGATTATTAGCAGAACCCTTAGCAGCTGCTGGAATAGTAGAACCTGGCTCTAAAACTTATAGTTGGTTAACAGGTATATCTGATGCAGCAATTACTTTATATGCTGATCCTGTATTTAGAGGAGCACAAGCAGCAGGACAAGTTTTAAGAGCTGGAAATATGGCGAAGTACAGAACAGTTGCAGACAGAACAGCAAGACTTGAAAATCTAGAAAAAGCTGGAGGTATTACAAATTCAATAAGAAGAACAGCTATTGCTAAATCTCCAAGAAGAACAGGTAACAATTCTATAGAAGAAGTATTAGAAACAGAACCATATAGAGCTTTAAAGAAAATGATTGCTTCTAGTGATAATATAGAAGATGCTGGTGGTAATCCAGATGTTCTTATGGATTTACTAAAAATATACGATCAACCAGAACTTATTAATGATTTAATTAAATTAACTGATGAAGGATTAATCAATAACAAATTATTAGATGCACTTAGCACTGGATATCTAAATACAAGTCGCTCTATTAAACACGCTAGAGAACTGCCTATATCTAATAGAAAACTAAAAAACTATATGAAGAAAAAAGTTATAGGTAATTTTGATGCACCTATAGGACAAGCAGATGAACTTTTACAAGCTGGTGGTTATGCACCAATAATTAAAATGAAATTACCTTATGCAGCAACACTTTCTGAAAAGTTACATAAACCACAACTTGATTTAAAAAATGCTGGTAGGGCTATACAAAACTTACAGTTAATGATGAAACAAATGGGATTAGATACTGTAGAAAGAGGAAAGTTTATAAAAAAAGCATTGGAAATAGAATACGGATTAGGTGCTGTTGATGATGCTGTTAAACAAATAGCAGGAGAACTACCTGCACCTAAAAAATTATTAGGGTTACCTGCTCCAAAAAAAGTATTGACACAAGCAGAAAGGGAAGCTGCATATGATGTTAACACTAGAAAAGAAATACAAAAATTATTAAAAGATTCTGATTTAACAAAAGAACAACTTAATAATATTTTGAGAGCTTTTTTTGGAGTAGCTAATTATGATGACTTAGGAAAACTTGTAGATGTTTTACCAGAACTTAGAAAAGTTGGATGGGTTATTAGACCTAAAGATATTGTATTAAGAGAAACACCTAAAGATATAGTTAAGATTGCACAAGAAGTTGATTTAACACAATCTTTACAAAAAAACAGAATAGATATGTATTTTAAATTATTAAGTGAAATGGGTGAATCTTGGAAAAAAAACCTAGTTAAAGATTTTGATAATAATTTGACTGATGATGTATTAGAACATATTGGAAACATATTTAAAAAAGAATTTGATGGTATGACAAGATATGGAATTGCTACAGATGGTTCTAAATTAGATTATGGTCCTGCATTGAAAGCATTAGTTGAAGGTGGTGAGGTTAACATTCCAGCATATAGACTACAAACAGAAATGATACAAAACTCTATTCCTTTATATTCTCCAAAAGACATTATTAAAGTTACATCAAGAATACAAAAAAGACTGTTAAAAAATAAATCTTTAGACGAGTTTAGAAAAGCAACAGACTTTAAAGGATTTCCTTTATTGTTGGATAAGTACATTTCTAAAATTTGGAAACCATTAGTTTTAATTAGACCAGCTTGGACAATTAGAGTTATAGGAGAAGAGCAAATAAGAATGTGGGCAGCAGGATATGACACACCAATAAACCCACAAACTTGGATTGCATATATGACAGGAAGAAATGCTAAAGCAGAAGCTAACTTGTTGTTAGAAAAATTCCCACAGTTAAATAAAGAGTTTAGACAATTTGCCACAGGAAAGATGACTATAGATCAGGCAGATGAGTTTCTTAAAAAAGTAGAAAAATTAGAAGATGGACTAGAAAGTGTTAGTGGAACACAATTACTTAGAGAAACATTTTTTGATGCTTTGTCTGGAATACACAATGGAATACCAGGATTAACTAAAAACAATCCAGCACTAGCTAAATTTTTTACAACTGTTAGAAAAGATGGACCAAAACAACTATATGTAAAATCTTTGCAATGGAACATAAGTAAAATTCTTGGTGATGATATAGCAATGAAAGCAATTAAAGAAGGTCCAGAATCATATAAAAAAATGTTTTGGGCAGAAAGATTATTAGCTGATGGAACTCCTAATAAACAATCTGATTTAGTTCAGTTTATAAATAGATTTCCTGAAAGTGAATGGGCTAATGCTTTTAACAACAAAGAATTAGCAGATGACATTGTTGATTTGGCATATGCTAGAGCAGTTCAATTAGCTGGTGGTCAGGTAGATAGTGTAAATAGAGTATTAACTAATATAACTTTAAGAGGAAATTCACAAAATATACTTGATGATTTAGCAGCAGGAAGTTTCACCACCAAGTCTGGACAAGAAATTAAATTACGAGGTGGAACTAGAGATGAAGAATTAGCAAATGTACAAAAATTTTATAATAAATACAAAGATGATTTAGCAGAAGAATTAAATGGTGGAGTGAATTTGTCTAGCCTCAATCCTACATATGAAAATGCAAAACTAAATCAACTGGTAGATTCAATGTATTTTTACTTTATGTCAATGCCAACAAATAAATTGTCAAGAGCACCAGTATTTAAAGAAGCCTATTGGAACAAAGTTACAGACTTAATTGCAGTAGGTGATGAAGGTATTAAAAAAGAAATTATTAAACGAGCAGAAAAAGCAAATGTTGGAGAAAAATATATAGCAAAGATGAGAAAAGTACAACCTAGTGTAGATAGAGCAATGTACACAATAGATGATGGTATAGAAAATGCTTTTTTAAATATAGATGATATAGCTAAAGCAGATGCTTTAACAAGAACTAAAGAATTACTTTATGATCTAGGGTCATCAACTCGTATAGTAAACGCATTAAGATTTGCGTTTCCTTTTGGTGAAGCGTATAAAGAAATTGTAACTACTTGGACTAGATTATTAAAAGCCAATCCTGCACCAGTAAGAAGATTAGAACAACTTGTTGTATCTGGAAGAAAAGATAATCCATTTATGCCATCAGGTTCTGATAGTGGATTCTTTTTTGAAGATCCAACAACAGGAGAAGAAATGTTTGCTTTCCCTGGTTGGAATGGTGTTTTGCAAAATTATATGAATATGACTTCTGATCAGAATGTAAGAGTTACGGCATCAGGTTTTGCTAGTGGACTTAACATTGTATCAGCGACTCTCTTACCTGGTTTTGGACCTATTGTACAAATACCTGCTGCTGCGTTAATACCAAGCACTCCAAATTTTGATTTTATGAGAGGATTTATATTTGGAGATTTTGAACCTGCAACACCTGAAGATGATTCTTTTTCTAGGATTGATACTTTATTAAAAAGTACATTCAAAGCTGCTATTCCTAGTTATGCACAAAAATTGTTACAGGCTATAGATGCAGATGTTTTTGATTTTCAAAGAGTTTATGGTAATACAACTATAGAAGTATATAAAGCATTACTATACGCAGGAAAAATTGATGACAGTACTCCACAAGGAATGTCTGACGGATTAGAAAAAGCAAAAGAATACGCAAAAGGTATGACTTTAATTAGAAGTGCTGCACAATTTATAGGACCTTCAGGATTTAGTCCTAGATTTGAATTAGCTGTGCAATCTGAAGAAGGCAGACAATTTATGTTTTTCTCTGCTCTAGTAGAAGAATATAGAGAATATAGAGATAATGTTGCAGATGGTAACGACTTAAAAACTATTGAATATTTTATAAACACATACGGAGTAAATCCTATAACTTTAACTGTTGCTAAAACAACTTCAGTTAGAAGAACGCCAGTTACTGTAGAAGGCTCTAAGTTCTTTAGAGATAATAAAGACTTGTTTGAACAATATCAATACACTGCATATTATGCAAATCCAGATGATCCGACTGGTGAGTTTGATTACGCTAGTTATTTAACATCACTTGAAAGAGAAGATAGGGTACCTAGAACACCTGAACAATGGGGTATTGCAAAAAATCAACTACTCGGTGCGTTAGCTTGGGAAAAGTTTATGAATACTACTGATGGGTTTGTTGAAGCAGAAGTAGGACAAAAACCTTTATATCGTAACAGTAGTGAACAAGCTAAATTACTTAAAGAAAACAAAAGAATGGAATTAAAAGATAGATACCCTGGTTGGGGTAATCCTTTAGTAGGAACTCCTATAAAAGCATCACGAGATCAAGTGATAGATGAGTTTTATAAATGGCAAAACAATGAATTTCTTAAATCAACAGATGCTGGAAAAGGTCTTATGATATATATAGAAGCTAGAGAACAAGCTATTGCACAATCTAAAGCATTAGGATTTACAAAAACTTCTTTTAAAAGTGCGAGAGCACTAAGTAATTTAAGATATTATTTACGAGATACAGCAGAATATATTATTAGTCAACATCCTGACTTTCAATATATTTGGAACTCGTACTTTAAACAAGAATTATTAGATGAAGAACGAGATGAAAAACCCAGCTATAATATAAGTGGAGAGTAGTAATGACAGTTAACGAATTTATAAATTTATTAATAGAACAAGTAAACTATAAAATAAATAGTCAAGGTTTAAGCAGAAGTGTTTTAGATGCTAATGCTTTACAAATACTTCAAGAACAGCCAACTGTAGATGCAGCTATAGCAGAAGCAACATTGTTATTAAATGGTGTTATGACTATTGATGAAATATCAAGACTCGCACAAGGTTCTGGACAACCAGAAATACAAAATTATCCACAAGACACTACAACACAAGGACAAACCTTTGTTAGTTTTTTAGGTGATGTTCCTGGTTATTATACAACTCCTACTGGTAGGGATATAGCAGAAAAGGATGATGATGGAGAGTATGTATTCTATACACAAGGTGAACAATATTCTAACTTTGCAGGGTTGAGTCCTGAAGTAAAAGCAACTATACAAACAGATTTAGTAAATGCAGGATTATTAGAACGAGGTTCTTTTCTTATTGGAGAATGGGATGATGCAAGTGCAGATGCAATGAAAGTAGTATTGGGTAGGGCAAATCAAATAGGCGATCCTGATTGGGTTGCTTCAATGAAATGGTATGTAGACAATCAGTTACCAGAAATACCTACAACAGAAGATATATTTTTACCTCCAGATTATACAGGTACAGCTAATCTTATTGATAGTATGTTTGCACAATCATTAGGTAGAGAACCAAAAGAATATGAAAAACAAAATTTACTAGATCAATACAGTGCAATAGTACAAAAACAAGCATCTAATCAACAAAGAGTTGCTGAACTAATAGAGGAACCTGAATTTCAAACAGTACAAGAACTTGTTGATTATAGTAATCACGGCATAGAAGATATACAGGAAACTATACTAGAAGAAGGAATTACGCAAATTGACCCAACAGCAAGATTCCAAAAGGCTTTTAAAGATGCAACACAGTTTGAAACAGAAAGACTAAGAGGACAAGCTGATATACAAAGAACTAACCAAACTATTCTTAACCTTATTAGTGGTGCTCCAGGGTAACAGTATGGCATTAGAACAATTAGATATATTTATGGAAACAATAAAGATGCAAGAAAGTAGTGGTGACTACTCTGCTATTGGTCCAGTTACTAAATATGGTAGAGCATTAGGTGCCTATCAAATAGTAGAAGATAACTGGGATAACTGGTCAAGACAGGCTTATGGATTAAATAAAAGTCAACCAGCACCTAATTGGAAAGATAAAAAAGCACAAGATAAAACAGCTAGTTATAAATTTACGCAATACTATAACAAATATAAATCTTGGGATTTAGTAGCAATAGCTTGGTTTGCTGGACCAGGTAACGCTGATATAGTAAAAAGAAATACTGATTTAAACCCTAGACTACTTCCTGAAGATTCAAAGAATCTTGTAGATATAATGAGTTATAAAGATGTTCTAGGTAAAGATGTTGGTGGATATGTCAATGATGTAATGACCAATATGAATAAAGAATTAAAAAATAAAGGTATGCCTTTAGCTACTAGATATACTGCACAAGACCCAAGTATTAGAGTTCAACAACCTCAAATTGCTAACAGTAATGTTGCTATAAGTATGATTGATGCTTTGTCACAGAACACAGCAGGTGGACAAAGAAAAGCAATAGCAGTTGGTGGGGATCAAGCACGACAAGCAAGTAATGTTAGAACAGCTATAGATAATGCTAAAGCAAAAGGTGAATCAACTATTAATGTAAGTATGGCTAGTGAGAAGAATCCTTATTCAGCTAGAGAATTAGGGGTGAATAAATAATGGCATTAGTACAAATGAGAACACCTAGTGGTTCTTATTCTATGGTTGATGAAAAGGTAGTACCTATTTACGAAGCAGAAGGTTGGGTTCTTACTTCTGAATTACCTGAATTTAAAACTAAAGATGTAACTTATTATGATGAAGCAAGAAAAACTGTAATAAGTTCTAAAGGTGAAGAAAAACCTGTAGAAGAAGTTATAGAAAAAAGAAAAGAAGAGGCTGCTAATAATTCACAACCTAAAAAAAGTAATGATATAGATAGCGTTATTAATAACGCATCAGGAAAAATTAGAACTCTTACTTCAGCAGAATATAATGAATTTAAAAAATTACCTATAGAAGAAAAGAGAATTAAAATAGCTGAACTTGCAGCAGCAAATATTAACTTTAGAAGTTCGCAAATAGAAGATTTAGAAGAAACATATCGTATTACTGAACAAGAATTTAACGAAGCTGTTGACAAAGGTAGGTCTGGAGAACTAGATGTCTTAGAATCTGGTCCACTTAATTCAGGAGTAAATACTTGGTGGCAGTTACTTGGTTATGACACTATTAATGAAGTAAATAGAGATTTAGCTTCTGGTGCTTTAAACATTAATGACCCTGAAGTTCGTAGAGCTAAAGATAATGCAGAAGAAAAAAGAGGTATGGGTGGAATTGATGATACCAGAGTTCAAGAACCTTTTGGAACACAAGAATTTAGTGACATTGAAAGAACAGTTACTGTTTTTAAAGATGGTAAAGCATTAGAAATTCTTGAATCAGATTTACATTTATACGAATTACAAGACTGGACAACAGATGAAAGTGCTGCTGTATCTGCTAGTACATCTTCTACTGATTCATCTACTGATTCATCTGATGATTCATCTAGTGATGTTTTAACCGAAACAATAGGAGAAACACAGGTTGTTGTTTATGGACCTAATGGTGCTAGGACAACAGCTAATACTGCTAAAAGACCTGGTGAAGAAATGTCTGAATATGACAGACTTATTGCTGGTCTTATACCAGGTAGAGAAGGTTATGCGAATGCTACAAAGACAGAAAAATTAACATCAGATTACCCAGGTGATTATGGTGGTGAAGATGCTTCTACTCCAGATGACCAAAGAGAAAGCGTTGTAGGTATAGGAAATACTGATTATGACACAAAAGACTATTCATCAGTAGGACAAGTTGTTGGTACAAGTAGTGAACAGGAAGTTGTTGGTACAGGTAGTGGACAGTTTGTAGGACAACCTGGATCAAATCAAGATACAATATTTAATAATATACCAACAGGTGCAAAAGTATTTGATGTAGATGGAGATTATTACCTAGGATATTTAGTTCCAGGTGGAGATGGAAGTCTTTACACAGGCTCAATCTATATGATGTACCAAGTACCAAACAACGATTTTGTTAAGTCAGGTTTATTAACAGATGCTTCTGCTTTTAAAGGAGCTAACAGTTTCTTAACTAAAGAAGATTTAAACACTGGTGGTGCAATAGTCGCAGGTACAACTGTTGAACTAGAAGGTATAGAAGGTAATCCTTTCTTACAATTTGTAGAAAGAATAAATGATAATGTTGCAATATCTCCTTGGTTAGCAACAGCAGATGGTTTAGCTCTATCAGCAGAAGTTGCATTAGAGGGCAGAGATCCAACACCAGGTGAATACAGACAGCTTAAATGGTTTCAAGAAACGACAGAAGAACAAAGAGCTTGGTATGAGCTATCACTAGGTAGAGGTTTTAATAACTTACCACTAGATGCAAAACAAGCATACGAAAACACAAGAAGAAATGTTAAAAACAATTTACTTTCTTTAGGTATAGCTGGAGGATTTGACCCTGAAACAGGAATGTTAAGAGATGTACCACCTGGATTAGTTGATTATATATCACAGAAAGCAGTTACTGGTGAATGGTCAGAATCAAAAACAACAGAACAACTAAGGTTGTTTGCTGACCCATTTGCAGCAGGGGAAAGAGATGAAGCATTTTTTAATGTAGTTGAAGCTGGTGGGTATGACCAAATGGATAGACAAATGCAGTACGAAGATACTGTAAGACAAGAAGCTCTAAAGTGGTTAGGACCTGTAGCAGGTAACTACAATAGTACCTGGGTAGCTAATTGGGGATCAAGACTTAGATCAGGAGAAGCAGATGCTTTCCAACAATTACAAACAATGCTTAAACAACAAAGAGTTGCTTTGTTTGATGCTTACACAAATCCAGAGTTAACCTATGAAGATATTTCACAACCTTGGAGAAACATTGCAGAAAATGCTTGGGGTGAAGTACCTGATGAAAGTCAAACATATTTTCAAGACATAGTAAAAAATAATAATGTTACTTATGCCAATGAAGTTCTTACTAAAGTAGGATTAGAACAAGGCAACGATAAAGTTGTCAATGATGCTTTAAATAGTTTAGAACAATCTATTGGACAAGGTACAGTAAGAAGAAATTTAGGAGCTAACACATAATGGCAGATTTTGTAGCATTAGCAGAAGCACGATTTCCAGGTTTACCTGTTGAGTTTTTAAATCTTTGGACACAATATTATCAAATAGGAAAACCAGAAACACAGGTTATATCTGAAGTAAGAAAAGATCCTGAATATCAAAACATTTTTCCTGGTAATACAACAGCTACAGGACAAGTTAGATATGATGAAATAACTTATAACGCATTAAAAGAAAGCTATATAGGTACTTTACAGGAGTATGGAATTGATAGGTCTGCATCTCTTACATTTATGGCTGATAAAATAACTGGTCTTATAGAAGGTGATGTTTCTGCTTCAGAGTTTGCACAAAGAGTAGGATCTGTGTATACAGGAATAGAAGAGAATATACCACAAGTACAAGAGTTTTATGAAACTAATTTTGGCGTTACTTTAGATACAAGATCAATTTTAGCTGGAGCTTTAGACCCAACAGTAGGTGAAGCTATAGTACAAGGAAGAATAACTACTGCACAGATTGGTGGGGAAGCAGCTAGAGCAGGATTTGAAATTACAACTTCTGAAGCTAAAAGATTACAAGAAGCAGGTTTAACACAAGAAGAAGCAAGAAGATTGTTCTCTGTTGCTGAAGCACAGTTACCTAGATTACAAGAGTTACAAGCACAAAGAGGTGTTACACAAGAACAACAAATAGGATTAGAAGAACTTAGCGAAGCATTAGTATTTCAAAGTCAAGAAGAAATGGAAACTATTGCTAGATTAGAAGAACAGGAAGCTAGTGAATTTGCACCAACTACAGGTGCTGCTAGAACAGGTCGTAGAGTTTCGGGATTAACTGAACTTTAATACTTGTACATCCCACATATA
>Ga0098055_1001955_pt1 | contig 10916 bp, 12 predicted proteins | sample 17_taG_FD_75107 | JGI IMG/M metagenome (GOLD analysis project Ga0098055, IMG submission 75107) | Marine viral communities from the Subarctic Pacific Ocean - 17_ETSP_OMZ_AT15314 metaG | ecosystem: Environmental > Aquatic > Marine > Oceanic | place: Pacific Ocean | collected 2015-01-18 | reverse complement strand
AATTTGGTTTGGCGAGCATTGCTTTAACGGACGCGATTGCCATTGACGCTAACAAATATCCAAGCGAATTAACTTTCGAGGCTTGCTGATGGCTCAACCGTTACAAAACATAACCATCTCTGCTCCTGGATTTGCTGGCATCAACACTCAGCAAGCGCCCTTGTTGCAGGAGCCTTCTTTTAGCGCGATTGCAGACAACTGCATTATCGACAAGGAAGGAAGGATAGCCTCACGCAAAGGCTATACGATGGTGTCTACGAACGGGCCAACTGTTCTGGGATCATCAGCGGGAATAGAAAGCGTTGGCGAATTTGTGCAGACCAATGGAACAAAGGTCGTTTTTTCCACGGGTAATAATAAAATATTTTCGGGAACTTCTACGCTCACGGACATTACAGGAAGTTTAACAGTCAGTGCTAACAACTGGTCTATGGCAAGTTTGGCTAACAAATTTTACTTTTTCCAAAGAGGTCATCTTCCTCTTGTTTACGATGCAGCGACAAGCGCTTTAACTACGATAGCGGCTCATGGTTCGGCTGCGGGGACTCCTCCAAGCGCACACGCTTGCATTGCTGCCTTCGGGCGTATTTGGGCTGCTGATGTTACTGGAAACAAGCAAACACTTTATTGGTCAGATTTGCTTGATGGGGTTGATTGGTCGGGCGGTTCAAGTGGTTCGCTCGATTTAACGACTGTATGGCCTTCCGGTTTCGACGAAATAACCGCTATCGTTGCTCACAACAATTTTCTCATAATTTTAGGCAAGCGCTCAACATTAGTGTATTCGGGTGCTGGAACACCCTCTTCAATGGCTCTTTCTGACACCATTTTGAATATTGGTTGCGTTTCGCGTGATGCGATTCAGTCAACGGGCAAAGACATATTGTTTATGGATTTTTCTGGCGTTAGAAGTTTATCAAGAACAATTCAGGAAAAGTCCTCACCGATTGGAGACATATCCAAAAATGTCAATACGGATATTCAAGCAAGAATTGGGTCTGAAACCGGAAATATCAAATCAATATACGATGCAAATAATGCTTTTTTTCTGATTAATTTTCCGTCTAGCGGCGTGTTGTATTGTTTCGATACAAGATTTCCTTTGCAGGACGGAAGTTACAGAACTACGACATGGAATTCTATCGCTCCGCTGTGCTTCGCCGTTACTGATGCCGACGAGTTGTATCTCGGAGTCGCCACTGGAATTGCAAAATATGATTCCTATACAGACAATACTTCGTCCTACAATTTACAATACTTTTCGCATCCGTTAAGTTTCGGCGATTCTTCAAGACTTAAATTTTTAAAGAAAGTTAATGTAACCACGTTCAGCGGCGCAGATGCGAATGTCACATTAAATTGGGCTTACGACTATAAAGGCGATTATCAATCACAGGTTTATTCGTTACCTGGATTTAGTTCTGGTCAGTTCAATATTTCTGAATTCAACACTACGGCTGAGTATTCTTCGAGCCTGAATCTGATTAATACTCAAAAGGTAAATACAGGCGGGAGCGGCAGCGTTGTCACGGTTGGCCTTACAACTAACGTGAACGGTAACGAAATTGCGTTTCAAGAACTGAACATACATTCCCTAATCGGGAGGATCAATTAGATGTCAAATTATACGGTCACAACTAATTTCGGAAGCAAGGATTCTTTGCCGTCAGGTTCCGCTAATAAGGTTATAAAAGGAAGTGAGTTTTCTACTGAATTTAATAATTTGGTCACAGCGGTAAACTCGAAAGCTGATTTGGCGAGTCCCGCTCTAACCGGAAGTGCAACTGCTGTGAATTTGTCGGTTTCAGGCACTTTTAGCGCCGTGACGATTGATGGAGGTACATACTGATGTCTATTGATTGGAGCAACCTTTGGGATAAAGGCACTAAATGGGTTGATAAAAACAAGACCGCTATTGGCGTTGCTGGTCAAATTGCAAACCAAGAATTAGCAGTCAAAGCGTTAGAAGATGCTGGCGATGATGCTCAAGAATTTATCGGTATGCCAGCCGGACAATCGCTATACGACACGGTTGCTGGTGATACTCGGTTTAAGCCGTTCACGGTTTCCTCCGTTCCAGGAACCATGACAACAACGGCGGCGGGAGACACAACTTTTGCGCTGTCCCCAGAGCAAAAAGCCATAGAGCAATCTCTGAGAACTGGCGGCTCAACCTTAATGGATGCTGTGCTTGGTCGAGGCCAGTACGGGACTATCAATCCAGCGACAGGACTTCCTGAGCAAAATTTGAGAAGTGGTCAAGCTGACCTAATGAATATGCTTCAAGTCGGAGATCAGGATGCTCTCGGCAGGACATACCGCGACTTGCAACAACAAGGCTATATCGGCGCAAACCAATCTCTGACTGATCCGTTTTCGGCAGAAAATCTTGCGGCTACGGAACAAAGCGCTTTTGACCGAATGCAAGCAATGAGAGCGCCAGCAAATGAACGAGCGCAGTTAGCCCTCAACCAAAATCTTTTCAATCAAGGCCGAATGGGTCTTCAAACTGCTCAATTTGGTGGCTCACCAGAGCAATTAGCGCTTTCTAAGGCCATGCAGGAGCAACAGAGCGCAGATGCCGTTGCTGCAATGGGGTTGGCGCGACAAGACGCACAAATGCTTGCGAATCAGCGAGCGCAGGGAATCGGCATGGCGCGTGATGACCAATCACTCAGAAGCCAGCAATCGCTTGCAGCAATGCAACAGCTTGCCGCTGAGAAAGAATTGGGGGCAAACATTGGTGGACAGATGATTCAGCAATCCTATGCTCCACAGGGAATGTTGCTCCAATCTGCACAGCCTTCACTCAATATTGCTGACATGGCTACGACGGCAGGTCGTCAGCTAGGTCAATACGGGTTGGGCATGGGTCAAACCGCGCTTGATTATGATATGCAAGCGAAAGGCGGCGCAGTCAACCTCAGAAATCAAACTATGAAGGGTTTGTTTGATTTGCTTATAGCACAAGAAACTGCTGATGCAAACAGAGATGCGGCGGCATTAGGCGGGGCGTCCTCAAATTCAGAAGGCAACTTTTTTGAGAACCTTTTGAGTAAAGTTTATCCATATCAGGTCGGTTCGAGGTAAATCATGGCAATCAATAGCACTCTTACAGATTACGCCCTAAGCGGCTTGCCAAATATCAAAGCTGATCTCGGCCTTGAAAATAAGCAACAGAGGGACGCTCGACTATTTGCAACAGGTCAGGTACAGGGTCAACCGTTTGAAGGTTATCGGCCTGGATTGAAAGCAATCGCTCAGGGCGCTGCACAAAATATTCCAAGCATAATAGACAATGTTAGGAAGCTCGGTGTCGAAAAAGGGTTGCCGATGCAAACAAAAAGCGAGCTTTTCGATCAGGCTATTGCTACCTATGACGGAAGCCCTCAAAGCCAGATTCAAACTATTCAAGCGTTGACAGCGATTGACCCTCAGTGGGGGGCGATGATGGCGCAGCGCTTGAGCGAGAATGCTGGGAGACAAGAGTTACAAGATTTGCAAATTCAGAAATTGGAACAGGATCTAAATACACCTACCGAATGGAAGCCGATGGCTTCACTGAATCCAGACGGGACAATGGAAACCGTTTATGTGTCTCCCACTGGCGGCGTTCAGAATTATAAAGGGGAACTATTAGAAGGCGACAGCAGACCAAAAAATATGTTTTCGGTTAATTATGCCGCTTCTAGCCTAAAAGATATGGGGATGCCTGACCTTGAAGCCTCGTTTCTTGAGCGCGAGATGATTAATAAGACATTCATCCGTGGAGCGGCCAACGCTGTATCGTCGTTACGCAGTCAGCCAGCATCTAACACTTTTGTGGCGAAGATTGGGAGTGTTTGGAACGGACTAAAACAAAACTTGGAATTTGTAGCGTCGGTAGAAGGCATAAACACTGACTTGACAAGTTCGGAAAGAGCCAACGTCGAAAAGCAACTAACCGAACTTGGTATTCGGGGTGCGGAATTTAGAGCATTAATGATGAATCTCGCGTACCAAAAAGCGAAGGCCATGCAGGGAACGTCAGACAGAATTAGTGATACTGATTTAAATAATGCCCTGATAGCCATTGGCGGTGATGTGGGTGACGCTGCGTCAATAGAAGCCATTTTGATAAATAACATTGAAGAAGTGGCAGACTCTTTCGGGTCAGATTGGGATAGTGCATTTGGACAAGAAAGCCCCATTGACGCCTATGACAGACTAGGCGTAACCGACGCTTTTAGAACGCTTGGCGTTTCCCGCTCTACGGACATTCCATTTCAGGGGAGATAATAATGGCTGATGATAGTAGCTATCAATTTGTTGAACTTTTGCCAGAGTTGATGCCTGAATCTGTCACTTTTAACGCAGACCAAGTAAGCGAAATCATGGGGTGGTCGCAACATGGCAGATTGGGTAGAACGGGTGAGCCGCTCAATCAGGGAGCTAGAGATGCAATCGCTCAGGTTAGAAATGAATGGAATCAGGCTGTCGGTTCTGATGTTATGGATTTCGATGCAAGGGCGGCAATGCTTTATCCAGCAACTAGGACGGAAGAGGCGTTAGACACTGGACGATCATTTGCTGATTGGTGGCGAAAGCCAGGGCCAACGGTTTCAGAGAGGTTTCCAGTTAGGGATGAGCCGATTACTGGGTCAGAATTATTTTCGGCGATAGCAGATGTGGGAATTGGCGCTCTTGAGCTACCCATTGTGGCTGGGTCAGGCGTGGTCGATTTAGCAAGGGCTGGGTTTAAATTTGGCAACGAAATGTATGAGTCACAGCAAAGTGGCGAGCATCTTCAACAACAACTTGCTAATGCAACTCGCGTATGGAATGAGTCTGCTGGCGACTTAATTTACACCCCTAAAACTGCGAGCGGTGCTGGCCTTTCAGCAATAGCATTCAGCCCTTTTGTCGGATTAGACCACGCGGCAACAAAATACGGAATGGAGCCACTTTTGGAATTTATGGGGGGGCGTGAGCGCACAGATGGCGACCAACCAACAGCGCTGGAAGTGTCAAGATTGAAAGCTCTTTATGATGCGAACCTGGCTGCGCGTGAGAACAATGAACAATTACCGGACGCATTGAAAGAGGAATACGATTCGCTCCGTAGAAGATACGAAGGCTCGATAAATCCCGAATCAGGTGAATGGCAAAATCTCAATGTTGGGGCGCTTGCGGCTAGCATGGGGCTACGGGAGTTGATTAATCTTATACCTGATGTAGCTGGGACTTCATGGGCTAGAAGAAACGCTGCCCAAAGAAGAGTCAAAGAAGACTTACGAAGGATTGGCATAAACCCAAACGATCCAATAACCAGAACGCTAGGCGAAAGGTATCAAGTCGCTGCGCGGAATGTTGCTGGAGGTCAGGCCGTAAAGAATGAAAACTGGGGCATGGTTCAGATCGCATTGCAGGACGCCCAACGAGATAGACGGCAGCGAACAAGGACATTATACGAAGCGGCTGACAACGCTGGCGAAGCTAAAGTCTTGACTGAGCGACTTAATGGATTTAACAGCAGTATGTATGATTATTTTGATCCTAACACCAGCACGTTTGCTGTGGGCGATATGCCAGTGTTACAGGCTCGGCTGAGACAGCTAAGAGGAATGGTGGAAGGGACTCCAGCTTCGACGACTACATCAGATTTTCAGTCATTAGGACGACCAAGACTCTCTACGACGAGGACTGCCGCAACTAAAGCGCCTGAATATACGACGATTAAAAATCTCTCCCAGTTTAGACAGACTATAAATAGAAGCATATCGAACACATCGAATAATCCAGCAGAACAAGCGGCGCTGATGGTTCTTAAATCTAAGCTAGATAATGAATTAAATGGCTGGTTTGAGGCTGACTTGAAAAACAGCCCCATCATTGGCGATAGATCAACTTTGAGTAAATGGAAAGAAGCTAATGACTTTCGGAGACAATATGCTATTGATTTCGATGAATCCCAATTTGTTAGCAAATTAGTAGAAAACAACCTTACGCAAAGCGAAATAAAAAGAATGCTTTTTGGTTTGAGCGAGTCAAACATGGCTCCACAAGCTGCGCGAGTTGTTCAAGAATTGAAAGCCGCGAACCCATCAAACATAGATCAAGTCCTAACGGGTCTGCAAAATGATGTCATTTTTGATGTTCTTCAGCCGCTCTTTGAGGTTCACGATTTAGGAAAAATTAATCTTGATGGCTTTTTGCGTAATTACAACAGAGTATTTGGTACAAGAGCCGATAATCAGTTCCTAAAGGAGCTTTTCCCAGAGGGAACGCTGGATGAAGTTAAGCTGTTGGCTCAACACGCTAGAGCAGCGCATAGGGCTGGTGGACTAGAAGTTTCTGCGCTTACGTCAGGAAGAACAGCAAATCAGGCTGTTGGAACAGGATGGACGGCAGGGATACCAAGGAGTATTGCTGTCCTCTCTGTCGGACACTCCATAGCGCAAGCTAACTTAAAGGTCAATTTCTTCGCAAATATTCTGAATAGGATGAGAGGCGCTGGCGGGAACCCCAATGTGCAAAAGCGAGTTTTAGAAGAGATGACAGGGAAACCTTGGGCGAACTGGTATCCGCTTACTAGCTTGGCCGAAATTCCATATTTTAGAACCACTATTGAAACTCACCAAAACGGAACCCAAGGGCAACCGACAGGTTGGGAATCAATGATCGACTCACTGAATCAACTAGAACATCGTGGAGTATCTGAGGAAGCAATGGAAATGTTCAGAAACACACCGAATATCTAACAATGGAAATCTGTCTAATCGAATGGGGTGATGCCTGGATTGATACCATCGACATCACCAAGGCCGATGCAGCGAAACTCAAACCAGTGGCTAGACAGACAGTTGGCTTTTTTGTCAAAGAAACCTCTGAGGGCGTTGTCCTCTGCACAGATTTTTATGACGATCATGTGAACGACATCAATACGCCAATGTTCATTCCGTTCGGGATGATTTCAAACTGGTATTTTTTGGAAGTTGAGAAAGAATTTCAGCCAGAAATTCCTGATACAAAAAAGATGAAAGTCGTCCTCAAATGAAATCAGAAAAAGACTAAAATAATACTAAATAAAAGACTAAAAAATACCCGCAAACCTCACCTAGAACAAACTCCTTTATGCTCTAGGTAATTGATTTCTATATAAAAATCAGAAGCCCATTGAGCTATTGGGCATTCTTTAGAAATCAATGACTTACGAGAAAGTTCACAAAAAGTTCGCAAAAAGTTCTCAAGTCATGGTCAGGCGCAATTAAATACGGAATTTCGTATTACGCTAGAACCAAAATTCGCGGGGATTATAGCTGTCACTAGCTGCTCTGTCTAATCAATCGCTGCAATACAACACTGGTAGCAGTGATCTCCTTTTCGTGGTTTACCAGCTTCACATTGCTTGGAGTGACCGCAACAGAATGATCGTAAAGGTCCAATACTTGCTTCGATTTATGACCTGAAAACTTCTGTTTTTCTCCGACAAAATTGGTAATGGAAGTATGCTTAATACAATGAAATGTGAAATCCAAATCACCTAAATTTAAGCCCAGTTCCTTTTCCACTTTATGCTTAGCTCTGATAAACATACTACGCACACCAGAGTATTCGTATTTGCCACCGTCAGGCTTGCATAGCAGCGTTACGGGTGGAGGCTTGCCTTTCAGCGCCAGCTCAACTTTGATGGCCTCGTAGCGGCTCAGAGCGGCTTCTGCCCATGCCTCAACGTCAGGATTCCATTCCTTGATTTGTGGTGTGCCTGTTTTGAGCTGTTTAATAAAAATGCCCTCAGCAACCAGCGCCGAAGGCTTCATTGCCCGACAATCTTGCCCTCTGGCAGCGAAGAGATAAGCCCCTTCCATAAACAGCCTTCCGATCAGCGGAGCGTGATGTTTGAACCGCTCAAAAATCCAGGCATCCATGACTTTGTTTTTTGCCTTCGTCTTAACAATTTTGATCGACTTTAAGATTTTTTGCTCACACATCCCTAATTGAGCGCCGAAGTCGCAAAGTTGTTGCAGAAACTTTCGTTCCTTATACGCCATTGCTGGAGCTTCAAGCTCTCGCTTGCGAAGGTAGATCGTGACATCTGCCAAGGTGATCGAATCAACGGGCTTGTTGCCAAATTCATCAATCAAAGGCATTACTTCAAAACCCCTGTTTTTTTGATTGGCTGTCCCAGTGGCTTTGAAGCCAGCACTTTTTCGGTAGCTGTCCCACAACACTTGTATTGTCGTTTCGTTGCCGTGATTTCCTTTTTCTTCCAGCGCCTTCCACATTTTCCAACTCGGTTCATCTGTCCTGGACAGGACGCCAAAATCGCGGTGGTGATAGCTTATCCCTTTGCTGTCAATATAGACCCCTTGTGGTAAATCTTTCTTTCTTATGGCCATAACTTTCTCCTGCCGTTTAACGGCTGTTCATAACTGCGTTCCGTGATACAACAACTTTAAATTTTTTGTTGGCGTTGCGTGTGCTGCCATCGCGTGACACAAAAAACTTAATGCCTTCCAGAGCTAGCCATTTGCTCTGCTTCTCAACGTGCTTGTAGCCCGTCAAAAATTCTACCTCTTCCTTAGTAAGAAATGCGTCCATAATTAAAGTGGCACGTTTCGCTGCGGCGTGTGCCAAGCGCCTCGGCTGGTGTTATGAAGACCAGTCAGCTTTTTGATTTTACTGTACAGCCCACTCCAAAACACTCTCAAGATAGTCTCTAATGGTCATCTGAGCTTGATATGCGTTTTCTTTTAAGGCGTCATGGTGAATCTTCGACACATAAACGTGTTTTGCTCCGACATCGTTCGCTTTTTTCTTCCTACGTCCAATCCTAGTGACATGGCCGTCAGGGTGTCGCACAACGCGGATCACGCTTATTTTCGGGTTTATCCCAATTCCAGATTTTATAGTCTTGTAGCCAAATCTTTTTCCTTTGTGTTCGTGATTCCAAAAATGATGCAAATCAATCCCGAATTTTCCGAAAAATTTAACATCGTCACTGGAGGCTTGCTGTTTGTTGACGCGGCCACGCGCAGACTCCAGCAATTCATCCAATTCCGTTGACCGTGATTCCTTATATGAATTTAAAATCTCGTCACTCGGAATGTCGAATCCCTGCCCGACTTCCAGAAGATTTAAACATGGCGCGACTTTTTCCCCAATAATAGGGAAGCGTCGGCAATAGTTATTTTCCAATGGCTCTTCGGTGATTGCAAACAAGCCTCCTTGTGGTACAGGTTCAGGCTTCGGTTCGTTGTCTGTAATCGCAAACGGGCTTGATTCGTTGGTCGCGGGTGCTAAGGGTCTCCAATCTACTTGTTTTTCCATATTCCCTGCCTTTTTCTTTCTTGGGTGGCGATTAGGCCGTGATTTTCGGTGTGCCATATTTTTCTCTCCTGAGACTAAAAAGGGATGTCCTCTATGTCTATTTCTTTTCCCTTTGATTGTTGTTTTTCTTCTGGCTTGTCTTCGGCAACATAGGGGTCGCTGACCGCCAATGACATATAGATTAGCCCATTTTTTGAAGTGCGAATCCAAGCGGCTAACTGCTTCTCTGTGCCGTCAACATTGATCTCGCCACGGTAGTCGGGCTGATTGCTGCCTTCAGGCTTTTTGTCGTTCTTAAATAAGCGACCAGAATTGGTATTGTCATAGTCTGTCATGTCATGTTCCTTATGGTTTTTTCCATTGTGTCAAGTTCTTCCAAAAACAATGTTACTTCTTCCTCGACGGCTTTTATCTGATCTGAGGTTGGCACAAATCGTTTTATGATTAAATTTGCGCCCTTTGGAAAATCAGGGTGATAGGCGACAAAATCAACCTCTTTAGCGCCCGTACAGGCACACTGAGCGATCATTTGCCGTTGATACCGTAGTGGTATTCTTTGAGTCAAAGCGAACTCCAGATGGTTCTCTTCTTCCATACATTTGATTTCAAGTAATATTTTTTTCATTCGTCCACCAAGACAATTCCATCCGGTGACGCGCCAAACATAAATATTTTTTTGTGATCCACGAAATCTGGATCAGTCACAAATCGACCTGTTGCCACTTCGTAGGCTTCCTTAGCCTCTGGCTCAAGCTCCGTACCGCGCCGCATGGCTGGTGTAGCAAACACACGCTTAGCCTTGCCAGTGACACGCTGTGCAGCCAGAGACTTCATATAACTTCGACGAGATGCGGCGTAACCGTTTTTTGTTTTCGCCATAAGGTCGTGAACCTTGCTTGCTGTGACTTTTCCAAGTCTGCGTGGGTCATTACCAATGTCGGCTTGCAAATCGTTGTCAGGTCTCATTTGACGACTCCTGGAGAATTTCTCGACACTTACGAGCGTCATCTTTTAGTATTTCACGGTCTGATTCTTTGATCTTGTTGAAAACTTGTTGAAGCTCCTCAACTGTCTTTGCTTTTTCAAGTTTCGCCAACGACGCTTTCTGAGGCTTTGTCAGCGTCGGAGGAGTGTTGTCTTTCTGGTCGATTTCCTCTGAGTCATCTAACGCAAAAAGACCATTCATGGCATATTTTCGAGCATACGAACTGGCGCTGCCTGTAATTTGTGATTCATCCATTCCTTTTTTGGTCACGGTTTCTCTGGCAAAGCCAAAAGATTCAGCAATCAGGTTGTTTTCCTGCATTATTTTGCAGTGAGCCTTGACATATATCCTTTCTCCTATCTGCTGTATGTCGTCAACAATGATGATGTGCCAATTCAATTCTGCGAGCATTGGTTTCACAACCTCAAGAATGTCCTCTAGATTCCGGTACTTGAAATCTGAAAACTTGTTGTGCCGTTTTTTTGGAACTTTCAAATCCTTTTGGATTGCTGCCAAAGACATAAAATCTCCTATAAATAAGTTCTGTGGCAAGAAGGGCAACCTGTAATCAATTCCGTTTGCGCCCTTGCGTATTTTAAAAAATCAAATCCACAACTGCATT
>Ga0098055_1001954_pt1 | contig 10935 bp, 6 predicted proteins | sample 17_taG_FD_75107 | JGI IMG/M metagenome (GOLD analysis project Ga0098055, IMG submission 75107) | Marine viral communities from the Subarctic Pacific Ocean - 17_ETSP_OMZ_AT15314 metaG | ecosystem: Environmental > Aquatic > Marine > Oceanic | place: Pacific Ocean | collected 2015-01-18 | reverse complement strand
CCTTTACGACTCTTCTCACCTCTACCTATGGATAACGATACGCCCATCTCTACTTCTTCTTCTTCGGAAACCCACGCTTCATATTAGCGTACGCTTTAGGAGCTACTGTAGACTTCTTCTTGCTACGGCTAATGCCTAGCTTCTTTCTTCTGTTAATATTTCTATATAGACTCATCGCTGTACTAATACCTCCATCATTCGATCTAATTTACTGTGAACTTCTTTAAGTGCTTCTTCTACCTTAGCTATCCGTGCTTCAACAGCTCTATCTCTTTCCCGCTGTGCAGCTAACTCTACCTCTATCTTAGTCATCCGTTTATCACCAAGGTCTAACCGTTCGATCATGCGTTTAATAATCCAACCGATAACTCCAAGGGCAATAGCTAGAGCGGTGTTTAAAAGACCAGATAGAGATTCGATCATCTTGTTATCCTATTACTACTACTTTGATGTGAGTGTATGTAGTCCCCCAGCTTCCAGTTACCCCCGCCCCGTTTGAATCTAAATGAACCCAACCATCTCCGGTTAATTGAACTGTTAAAGATGTAGTAGTAAGTGCGGTTATAGACGCTCCCCTTCTATCGACACTATCAGTATCAAGTGTAGCTAGTTTAATATTAGCACCTGCACTACTTGTAGCCATCCATATTTGAACCTGAGCTTCAGCAGTTCCTAATCCATGTGTAAAACTATAAGTACCTCCGTTAGCTAATCCTGTAGTGTTGTTAAACCAGCTACTAGCGTACTTAGAGACACTAACTACCTGAGCATCTACATACGCCTTAATACTTTCAGATGTAGCTAATGTAGTAGCAGAAGCTGTCGCCATCGTATCATCATCTAATATAGATACTTCTTCAGGATCACCACTACTAGCCGTTGTTCTACCTATTACTTTAGCAGTGTTGATATTCTGCATCTTAGCAAAAGTAACAGCATCGTTAATCAGTTCATTAGTGCCGATAGAATCGTTTTGCATAGCAGCTTGACCCACAGCATTAACTTGAATCTGTGTGGGGGTAACAGCACCACTAGCGATCTTAGCTGTAGTAACAGCACCGTTAGAGATAGTCAAAGCAGTATCACCAGTAACATCTCCGGTGTGTGTAGCGTTAGATACCTTCGCTGTATTAGCTGTAACTGCCGAATTATTAGATACTTCTGTATCAAAGTCTGAGATAGTAGAAGCAGTCTGTGTTCCCGTGTGGTTAGCTCTATCTAATAAAGTAGCGTCGCTAGAGTTAGCTGTAGCACCTGTAGCAATACCGTTAAGCTTTGTCTTATCAGCACCTGTCATCACACCAGCTAAACTAGTAGTAGCACCTGCAACCGTAGTATTTGTGCCAGTGGATGAAGTGATTTCTACATTAGCAGCAGCTGGTGTATTACCTAAATCTGTATTACCTGCACCACCGGACCCACTAGAAGCAGCAGTTATCCGTCCGTTCTCATCCACTGTAATATCAGTGTTAGTGTAAGAACCAGGAGTAACTGCGGTGTGATCTAACTTAGCAGCAGTGACAGCGTCGTCTGCTATATTAGCTGTGTCAATCGGTCCGCCTGGAGTACCTGAAGATACTGCAACAGCAATCTGCTGATCTACATAGCGTTTCCTAGTAGCGTGATTATCACTGCTTGGATCAGCTCCTGGTAGCGTCAAAGCACCAGTCATTGTGTCACCACTCTTATTAACCTTTAACGCATCACCAGCTGCAACAACACCATCTACATAGTCCTTATTGGTCAGATCATTAGCAGTGGTAGGAGCAGCAGCTTGTACGACTTTAGCTGGGCTAGTCATCGTTAAATCACCAGACATACTGTCACCCGCTTTAGTTACTTGCTGAGAGTCTCCTGTTATACGAGCAGCAGCTTCAGTAGCTATCTCTCCGTCTACATAGGACTTGTTAGTAAGAGAGTTGTTAGAGGAAGGAGCAGAGGAAGAAGTGACTTCATTGGAACCCATATCTAGGTTACCTGTCATCGTGTCCCCCGCTTCGTCTACATATCTACCGTCCGCATATCCTTTATTAACAGCATCTTGTGCGTTTTCCGGATCAGCCAGATTAACCAGCTTTACAGAGTCACCGTCGTAATTACCGTTAGCATCTTTAACTAAAGTCTTCTTACCGCTACCTTCTTCAATCTCTTCGTTTAAGAATAAGTTGTGTAAGTAAGCTAAATCTAAATCTCTCTCTGGCAGTACCGTACCGTTCTTAAAGTCAACAAGCAGGGTGGATGCGTCACTGTCTCTTCTGATTCGTATGCGAGCATTTAGCTCTGGTGCTGTATCAAAAGTGATTGTAGCTGCTGATGTGTCTATCGTATAGTCCGCAGAGTCAACTACTTCAAACTTTCCTCCTGTGGTTGTGGAATCATCTACTCCGACAATGATGTGGTTTTGTTGCTGTCCGGATAGAACTGCGAAAGTGTAGGCAAAGGAGGTTTGGTTCCCGTCGCCAGTGTAGTCTACATAGGTGTTTGCCATGATAATATATTATTAACTATTGAGTTAGGAGTTCAAGCACATCTTCTCTTGAGACCCCTTCTTTTAACTGTGATTTAGCTCTAACTAAGTTTGCGTATTGTGCATTCAGTTGCGGGAACTCTCTTAGAGTTTGTTTCAAAGCCTCCTGTTTATACTTGGTGAGTAAGCTTGTTATTTCCTTAATCCTCGGACTAGGTAAACCAGGTTCTGATTGTTTTTCTAAACTTTGGTAGGCACTTGACTTAATTAACCTTTTTAAAGACTTTCTTAAAGTTCTGCCTTTTATACGCACTGTCTGTAATAACTCTAAACGCCTGTCGTGTGCAGATTGACCTTTTTCGTTTTCGTACTCCAACAAATCAATTTGACCTCCTAAGTTAGGACTAGCTTGTCTAAAAGCGTGGTTCAACTCCGACATCTCAGTCAGCACTGGATCGTTCTTAATCGGAGACATGGCTACTGGATTAATAAAACCCGTACCCATCCATTGCTCTACTTTGTATTCTTCTCCTAGTAAGTTTCTTTTAGAATCCAACGAACCTCTAGTACCTACTTTTCTTAATAAAGCATCTTGAACTGACCTGACCTCTTTATAAGCTTGAGTATCATAATCAGCCATCTGAGCCATAACATTAGGCACAAAGGAAGATAAAAAGTTTCTACCAAATCTAGCCATGTATCTATCTGGATCACTCAAAGCATCAGTCCACATCTGAATACCAGCTAAATAAGATTTATTAGTAACATTCCTAGTTAGAGCTATCATAAGTGCTTTTGTACCGTGCTCTACGCTAGATTCATCAAAAGCTTTTTCTTCCTTAACACCTAACTCTACTATATCAGCACCTACACCAATCAGTGTAGCAACTGGGTCTAGTCGTTGATAGCTATAATATGCGTCACCAATTTTAATACTGTAGGGTCTCCAACCAGTAGCCATCAAAGATTCCTTTTGCCTTGGGTCGCTTGGACCGCCTCCGGTTATGTATTCACGATTGTTGTATATTGTGTCTATTATAGTACCAGCAACGATAGTACTTGTAGCTAGTTTACCTATAGCCTGAGACCTTAACACAGGGTCATTACTTTTAAATATATCATTTATTAAACGGTCTCGCTGTTCCCTCATTAAAGGAGTAAAAACACCTGGAGTACGCTCAAAAGCAAACTTCAATATATTTGTAGGAGTCCTAACAAAAGGTAGTACTAAGCGAAGTGCAGGTAGTTTATTAGTCGCTTCCTGTAACACTTTACCTAATGTCTTATCTTGTAACTCTCTAGTAAATGTTAGGTACTGAGCTTCGTCCATAGCGTATTGAATCAAAGCGGAAGATTCCGGATTAAAATTATCCTCTATATACTTCCGTATAAAATCATCCTTCTTAACACCTTTTAAACCCTGTTTAGTGGCTAAAGCATCAGCCTCTCTAGCTAAACCAGCTTCGGATGCTACACGACCACCTTCAGTTATAATACCTTCAACTTTGTCGTGTACATGTCTTGCTATTGTCTTAGAGTCTTTAACTCCTTGTTGTACAACTTCCACCGCAGCTTTTAATCGAGCAGCTCTACGATAAGATAGTTGTTTAAAGAACTCATCTGTTGTTAACAAAAGACGACTAGGGATTCTTATAAAATTACCAAAAGCATTTATAGACTCTTTACTGCGTATTCCACGCTCATTTACATACTTACCAAACTTACCCTCAGCAATACGCTCTCCGGTTATAGCACCTTGAGGTCTATCGCTAAATGCTCTAGCTTGTGGGTCTAGTAAATTGTCACCCTGTTTAAAAGCTTTACCAGCAAACTTAGAAGCCTCTCTCCACATTTGACTGTCAGCCCAAGAACCTAGAACAGCTTTAACGACGCTCATGTTACCAGTTAACACACCGCCTAACACAGCTTCTAATGTAGACAACACCTGAGTTAAACTATTACCCAACACATTGACTGCCTGTGTTCTAGGTCCGCTAAGAATTGCGTTCATCCAGTATTCAGTAGGCATATCCAACCAATGTTTACCTTGAGCTTGTTTAGCTACTTTAAACATTCTAGTTAACATAGCATCTGGATCAGATTCATCGATAGACTCTTTAATTAATCTGTAGAGTTTATCTGGGTGCATACCACCTGAAGCGTCTAAGAACTGCTTCCGCAATCCTTCTATTTCTAAGTCAGCTGGGTTAAGTCCTATCTTTCTGGCTGAAAAACCTTCTCTCCTAGATGCTAATGTTATAGCGGTTTCTCTACCAATTCTACGGTATATATCAGCTACATTAAGTAACTGCTGGAAATTATTTTTAAGTTTAGTAAATACTACTTCACCCCCGCCTGTGTCTCCGTATTCTTTTACATTTTCTATAAGATTATCAATAATAGCTACACCTTGATCTCTAAAAGTTTGTTGGGTTCTTCTAGCTTCTAATAGTTTGGTCTCAGCGTCTTTTCCTTGTTGAAGCATCGCAGCTTGATTTATAGCGTCGTCTACTTCTTTTATTGTATCTTGTACGGTAATCTTATCAGGGTTTTCTTTGTAGAACTCTTCCAATAAATCTTTAAGCACTACGGTATCTTCTCCGGTCTCTAATGCAAACTGAGGTAATCTAGGTTTACCGCCTTTAAGAAGTGAATCCATATACCCACGAAACTTTTCAGGAACAGCTTGTAATATCTCATCTGCTCCCTTTTTAAAATCAGGCATCTCTGCAAAAGTCCTACCAAACTCTAAAGGACGCTGACGCTGTATCTTTATATTACGCTGTTTAATAAAGTCATTAAATATCTTCTGTCTTTGATCGATACCTAACTTAGCTTTCAAAGAAGCGAACATATCTTTAAACAGTATCGCTACTTCTTGTGCTATTCTTTTTAGTGTACCTTGAGGAGCTAAGTCTTTCTCATCTAATTTCTTCAAGAAAGCATCAGTCATTTCCTCGGCAAAGTATTCGTCTACATCTGCGTATCTGTAGTTGTCGCTAGTGAACTCACCCTTCTTGAAACCGTTCAGTTCTTTCGCTAACGCTATTCTTTCACTTGGAGTCTTAGCTTTATCTTTAGCTCTTTGACTTAAATCGTCTAAGTAGTTCTGACGCTCTTTTTGAAATTGTTTAGTTAAAGAATCTACATCAGTTGAAGGGAGATAACGACTAAGGCTATGCCACAACTCGTGAACCATAGTTCTTTTAATCTCACCCTTATCTATAGTAGCTTGTCGTATTTGTAGCAGATTGTTACCAAAGTTATAACGACCAGCTGATGGTATCTTATTAGTAACAGATAACGATACATCGCCAAACAACCGTTGACCCATAACATCTATAAACTTCTCTACATCTGCTACATCCTCTGGGTCTGCCCCCTTTATTGGGAACTTCTTCATTAACCTACTCTTTAAGTTGCCAGCACCTTTAGGAATAATATCCATCATGGCTTCCTCTTCGTAGGTCTTAAACGGTCTAGGGGTTCTTTCTACAGTTTCATCAAAGTCTTCAATAGTTTCTCCGAGGTCGTCTAGTTTCTGTTGAAGCTCTGGTTCAGCTCGCTTTTCACGAAAATCCGGAAGGTCAGCTGTAGGTTTTACCTCTCTATACTTTTGATACAAGGCTTCGTGAAGTTGAGACATAGCGTCAAGTTCTGGTCCAAGCCCTCCCTTAACACCCCTATCCTCAAACGCTTTTTTAGCAGCCCCCTCAAATAATCCCAAATCGTACTTCTTATCTAACTTCTTAGCTAAACTCTTTATCTGTGATCTGAGCTTAGGAGTCCTAACAGGTTCAATTAAAATATCTTTCTTCATCTTATAAGGAGTGTCTGCATAGAATGAAAATACAGACCTCGCTCCCCCTGTTAATGATTCAGTTTTCACTAACTCATCAGTAAGTTCTAAAAATAAAGTAGCTTCACCTTCGGGTATGGGATCGATAATAGAAGGAGGTATTGTTACTTGTTCTGTTGGTTCTATCTCCTTACGAGTCAGTTTGAGCCCAGAAGTTTCCCATGTAGGCAAGTCAGCAAACGCCTTACCGCCTTCTAACGGCTCAACAGCTGCTTGTGCTTGTCCGACTGCATCGGCTCCGCCATCCTTAGCTTTGCGTCCGTTCTTAATAGCTTTCAGGGATTTAATAAACACACCCGCTACAGCTTCAAGACCTAGACCTTCCAACACATTCTTCATGCGTCCTTCCAGCTCGGACTCGTCTCCATCATAGGCTAAGAACTCAGTAACAGGATTCTGTAACTCTGGTACTTGTTGTATAAGATTAGACAATCTAGCTTCTTGTCCGTTAAAGAAAGTGAAGTCAGTGGCAGCACCAGCAACAACAGCTTGAGTAGCCTTACCTGCTTTAGCTAACGCACCTGCCCTACCCGCTAAACCGAACAGAGGCACGAATCCCGTAGCAAACTGAGATATACCTTCTACAGCCCCACCAGCCATCGTTTTAGAAGTACCAAGGAAACGAGTGTCGTAGTCTGGTAGTACATCAAACGCTAAGTAATCTACTAAATTATAAGCTCCCTGTACAGCACCCTCCACACCACGGAACGGAGCAGCTAGTACATCACCAGCTATGTCAAAAAAATCGTCTTCTTCTTCCTCGTTATTTACTTCTTCAATAGCCATGATAATTAAAGTCCTTCAGGAAATGGGTCAAATAAATCTACAGATGGTGAGTTTATAAGTCTTTGTAATTCTTCTTCAACACTAAGGGGTTGATAAAAGTATTTGATAGATTTGTATTCTGTTATAATTTTCTTACGAGCTTTCTTTTGTAACCTTATAAATTTAAAAGGGTCCATGTCCAAACCTACATTATCTAATATAGTTTGAATAGTCTGCTTTCCTTCATCTGTCTCGAAGTTATCAATTTGATCTTGAGTTAGCATAGGAAAATATTCAGCTATGTCTACAATTTTACCGTCAGGTGTTTCTACATTTTTTATAGAACCTATAACTTCTTTAGGATTGAATGATATACCAGCTTTAGTTGTCACCATTCCTTTATCATCTAACTGTAGAAATAAATCCCCAGTAAACAAACCTTCTAGGTGTTTACCGTTGTTGATGAAGTTTTCAAAAGCCTCTTCTTTACTTAGTGAAAATCGAGGAGTCAGACTGTTTCTGTATGAATCATCTCTGTAGGCTTTAGCCAATTCATTAACTACATCTGGTATATATTTTTTATACAATCCTTTAGCTTTATTAGATTTAACATCGTTAGGGTCTTGATTAATTAAACTAATCCAAGTGGATGCTTTATCTAGTGTATCTTCTAACTTACCAACATCTGTAAGATAATAAGAATCTATGTCCTCCACATCTTCAGGTTTAGGTGCAGGACTACCAAATGGTCTAGTTACTTCAGTACCTTTAACTAACGCTTCATCGTCATCTCTGAAAGTTTTTAACTGTTGAGTAATTCTATTAACGAATTTTTCATCTTGGTAAATGTCACGAGCAAATTTGTTAAGCTCCCTAGCAGCCACCGAAGGATCAAGACCCATCAAATCTGTATCTAATTTAGATTGTATTCTTAAATTCAACCTGTCTTCTTCTTCCCGTAAAAACGCAATAACTTCGGGCTTACTTAATATATCCGCAGGTACTTGTGCACTAGCTGTTATTACAGAAAATACATTTTTTATTGCATTTCTATTAGCGTCTGTAGCTTCATATTTTATAAGTCTTTCCCTAGCTGCGTCTGCGTCCCTTAATTCGTTCTCTCTGATTGTATTCAATGATACTCTTATATCACCTATAGTCGCATTATCTAAATCAGGATTCTCTAATACCTGCTGCTCTAAGAAGTCTACTATAGCTTTGTTACTACTAAATTGTTGACCTTCGTGAGTTATAAACTTCTGACCCTCATCGTTCGGTGTAGCGTACTTTAGTTGTCCTATCAGTTTTAGAGCAAGACCCTCTATGTTATCTGTAAACTCTTTGTTATCTTCGTCTCTTCTTTTCTCGGCTGTTTCAGATACATTAGATATTAGTTCCTCAAACTCACCTCGATCTATAACAGACATCTTATTAGGACCGATTTTTAAGTTTTCATCCGCCCAGTCTAAAAATTCTCTAGCAATTACTTCTCCGTCTTCCTTTCTAGCTAAACCTCTAAAAGTAGCTTTAAGAACATTCTTTTGCTCCTTAGAGTTTAAAGCTCCTAGAGCAGACCACGATTCAATAAAAGAATCTTTAGCCTCATCGGTGAAACCACCTTCATCCGCATAACCTCCTATAGCAGCTAGTGTTATATTATTAGATTCGTCTGTTATTAAATCAGCCTTAGCTTCAAAAGATTTACGGTTTTCAAATACAGTTATTAATTGTGGAGTTTGTGAATTTAGGGCTTCTTGTAGACCTTCCCTAGCGAACATAGAATCAGCAAGTGCTGGGTTTTGATTTATATATTCGTCTCTTACTAAGTTAACTAAATCAGCACCGTCTTCAGGGTCGTCAGCTTTAGGGTTAGTAAGTCGTCGGTTAATCTCAACCATCAAATCTCTACTAGCCCTTTTACCAATAGCCCGCATCTTCCTCTTCTGATTCAACGGAGAAGTCAACCAACCCATAGCACCTCGTCGTACTTGTTTGTCTAGTTCTCCTTCCGTCTTTTTGAGCATGGCTTGTACTTCTTCCGGACTCTTCCGTATCAGCTCCTCTTCAAACATTTCTGCTTCTTGATCTGCTACTCCGATGTACTGCTGAAGGGTAGGATTAACCTGTGACAAAGCATCCGCTAAATCCATCAACTTGTTACGACCAGCTCGTTGCACCTGAATGCCGTACTGACCTGCTCGTTGAATGGTAGGCTGTAAACTAGGAGCACTTCCTATAAATTGTTCTGGGTCTGTAGCCATTATCCTGTATCCTTAGTTTTAGTAGTAAGTCTACTTCCTATATCAAGTCCTGTACGATAACCGCTAAGACCGCTTTGAAGAGTACCAAGTCCCGCAGTGAGGAAGCTAGGTCTATCTATCGGTTGTGATAAGCCTATCATTCGTTGTTGAGACGCTAATTCGACTTGTTCTAAAGCTAACGCTGTTGAAGTTTCCCTAAATCCTTGTTGTTGATAAAGACCCTTGCTAACAGCTCCTTGTTGTCTAAACCAATCACCTATAGCAGCTTCAGTAGCCATACCAGCTATACCACCTCGTTCTCCTCTTTCTACTATATCCCTTTGAACACCTTTTTGAGTTCTTAGGTTTATCTTATTTAATTCCTCCCCAAGTGCTTGTTGTTCTTGCAACTGACGCATCCTAATAGATGTTGCTTCTTGTTGTTTTCTTTGTGCCTCTGCTGCTTGTGCTTGTCGTTGGAAAGCTTCTTGTTGTTTCGCTTGTTGCCTAGCACCTGCATACTGCATACCAGTAGACACAGCACCTATTCCTGCGGATATACCAGCTATAGCTAAACTTGGACTACACATGTGTTACTTCCTCTCTAATATAAATGACAGATAGTTATCGTACTGACAATCGTTAAACTCAGCACCTAACCATTCCAACCATCTAATGCTCAGTGTGTTAGTACGCATAACAAAGTTAGTTAAGTAATCAAATCCATTCAGTAGTTCCTGCATCCGCTCCTTAGAGTGTTGCAAGAAAAACTTCTTTATCTGTGGTAATCTTCTAGTGCCTAATAACCAAGCACTTCCGATATTAGTACCGTTGATGGGAGCTACTCCAAATGAGCAGTATAGATAGTTGCTGTCATCCTTTACACTGTAGCACTTGCTGGATGTAGCGTAAGACATATACACAGCATCTCTAGGGTGGGACATCAATCCAAGAATCTCTAACATATCTTCCTCCCGCAAGTCTTCGTACAGATCAGGAGCATCCATATCAAGTTGTGCTTCATCTATTCTAAGCTCCATATCTTCTAGTCCTCGGTATTATCATCGATTCAAACTCTGCACCTAACAGCTTAACAGGCAAGGCAGAACTACTTGTAATCTTTATATCTACTTGACCAGGCTGTGCTTGTATAGGGAATCTGAAGTGCCCGTCTTGTGGAGTGAACTTATTAACCAGTGATCCTTCTCCTAGTAAGTTAGAGTTAAATGGATAGTAGTAAGTATCTCTGTGTTTAGGTGTTACTTGTACTTGGAAGAATCCGGTATCAGCGTAGTTCAAGCTACCTGTTCTAAGTGTTTGGTAGGTGTAGTTAGATGCACTGCGTCCTCCTTTTTCAGTAGGCTGCTTCAGTGTTTGATCGGAGAACTTGTACACCATACTGTACGGATAACCGAGTACTAATTGATCCACCCCTCCTTCATACCACCTATCTGGGTTCCAAGGAATAGCACTAGCTCTTACTTCAGCATCGAACGGGACCCATGAAAAAATCGTTTCTCCAGGTTTGTACTCATCGCCTAAATCTACTTGATTTGTATAAGTGCTAAAACTTGACTCGTGGGAATAATAAAGACAACCGTACT
>Ga0098055_1001952_pt1 | contig 10943 bp, 8 predicted proteins | sample 17_taG_FD_75107 | JGI IMG/M metagenome (GOLD analysis project Ga0098055, IMG submission 75107) | Marine viral communities from the Subarctic Pacific Ocean - 17_ETSP_OMZ_AT15314 metaG | ecosystem: Environmental > Aquatic > Marine > Oceanic | place: Pacific Ocean | collected 2015-01-18 | reverse complement strand
TTTTAACTTCTTTTATATATATAATATATTGTTGTAAAAAACTGTTTTATCTTTATAAATATATATTAATTGAAAAAAAAGGGTGGAGGGTGGAGGGTGGAGGGTTTAAAAGATTATATATCTTTAATATTTAATCTATTGATTTTATTGACATATGAGTTCCTAATGCTTGACGATTATTTTCTTGCTGTCGATAGTCTAATGCATATGAACCACCACCTTCCGCTAAAAACTCGGCATACACTAATTCATTTGTTAATAATTTTACTACACCTGTTAAAACAAATGAACTTTGTTTTATGTATGACAAGTCTCCTGAGCTTGAAGCTAAATTGTGTTTTTCTAATGTAATACCTGCTTCCGTTCCGTCAGTTCGTTTTTTAACCAGTTGCGAGATAAACGTATGCATATAACTCGCAGTATCATCCCTCATCATGAAAACAACTTTAATTTCATATATACCATTTCTTGGTGCTTTAAATGCTCCTTCTGTTGAATCAAGTAATGAATTATCAGATACAGATGACACTTTTTCAAAATCAATATATCCTGTTTGAGTTTCAACCCAGTAATTTTTATTACTATTTAAACTAAAATTACCTAAACGTCTCCAATCACTTGAATGGTAGTTTATAGCGATACTATCATATATTAAAAATACTTGATAAACAGACTGATTACCACCACCACCACCACTCGCATCTGCCCAGTAAGCAGGACTTGAACCATTACTTGTTAATACTTGACCCACTGTTCCCGATGAACCATTCGCTGTTAATGTTGAATCAATTGTAAGATTACCTGCTACTGATGTTGTATTTACTCCAGTTGTTATATTTGAATCTATTAATGATTTTTCACCTAATAAATCAGCAGAGGCTACAATTTTCCCACCTGTTAAATTTGTTAATGCTGGTTGGATTTGGTCTGGGATTGGTTTAATTCTATATTCTGGATTTTGACCTGCATTATGGAGCGTTAATACATCACCTTCTGCTATTAAACCTGATGTATTAACATCAGATAAATCACCGAGTTCATTTACTGGATTAACCCACTCTATCGCATTACCTGAACCATTACTTACGATTACTTGACCTGCATTTCCATAATTAGCACCACCAATTCCTAATGCTCCAACATTATTAATTCGTAATTTTTCTGTTACACTTCCTCCATCTACCTTTGTGTAGAATTCAAGCGTTCCTCCATTTGTTCCATCTTGTTCTCCATCTATTTCAGCAAGAGCATGAGGATTTTGCCCTGATTGTTGAAACTTTAATCTTGCTACATTAGCAGAGTCAATTTGGATTGAACCATCAACTTCCAATTCTTCTTCTGGATCTACTACTCCAATACCAACTTTATTATTCTTTAATGCCATTACTGTACTTTGTATATTATCTACACTAATCAATACAGTATTATTACTACTATCACCTACAGTTTGTGTTATGTTAAATTGTAAAGGTACAGTCCCATTTTTATCATCTTGTATATATAATAATGACGTATTAGCTGTTTTTTGAAAAAATAATTCTGACGATAATAGTGATTTACTTCCATCACCTACATCCTGTGTTGTAAATATTGAATGTATATCGCTTTCTTGATTTATTCCATTTGTTGCTTCCCATTTTTGAGATGTGTTATTATATTGTAGTAATTTAAGATTGTCTATAACTTCAGGTATATTAACATCAGTAAGGTCGCTTAACTTTCCTTCTGTTAATAAAGACCGAGCAATTGACTCAGCTTCACTTGAAGATACACCAGTCCCATTATAACTTGAATTTTGAAAGGGGATATTCATACTATAATATTATTATATATATTAAATATTTTAATTAATTCTTTCAAAATTTAAAGATGATAAATGTTGCCTTAATACTTTTGCTTCACTTCCATTTGAATAAATAACGGATGCAACAGCCGTAATATTATCACCTTTAATTAATTCATTAATTATATTACAATTTAAAGGTTCTATCGCTACACCTGAACTTAATGGTCTTGCTACAATTGTTTCAGTTGATAAAATTTCATTTCCATTTTTAACAATTGATATTTTTGGCGTCCATTCAGACGTAGCATTTGCTATTGTAAATGTCACATTCATCGTTATTCTATACACCCCAGTATAAGGAACAACCCATACACCATTTATTAAATTTAACATATTATCACCACTTATTCTTTCCCATGTATTTAAAACATAATCAGTATCGCTACTTTCAAGATTAACGTGTTGTGATAATTTCGCTTGTAAATAATATTTTTCGTTAGTTTCATAAATTTCCGTTTCATATGGACGATTCATTATATAATATATAATAATTAAATATTTTAATTTGGCACAATTTCAACATTAGTTGGTTCAATATGTATCGGTTCTCTTACACAATCTATACAGCCATAACATATTTTTATATGACTACAACGGCTCTTTAAAAAATAAACTGTTAGTGCTGACATACAACCTCCTAATATTCCACAGAACGTTAATAACCATGTTCCATTCTCTTCTATGAATAAATGAAAATCATTTCTATCACCCATTATATATATATTATTAATAATTTTTTTATTTTGTTAATAATATACATTTAATGGAAGACGGAGATTTTATTTATTCCACAGCGTCACAAGTTGCTTATGAAGCATATTATAAAAATCAAGTTGAAGCACAAGAGATTCTTAATAGTTATACCGATGAAGAACATAAAATAGTTGATGTTGAAGACCATGCTATTACTATTGAAAAACCTGATAAATCTGCTATTATAGCATATAGAGGAACTGACCCTACTAATCCGTATGACCTTACAGCAGATGTATTAATTGCTACTGGTTATAATCGTGATAATCCTATACCACACACAACTACAAGATTTTCAAGAGCCGAAGACTATTTTAAAAAACAACAGGAGAAGTATGAAGATATAACACTTACAGGACATTCATTAGGTGGAACACTTGCCGATTATGTTGGTCGAAAATATAATGTTCCAGCCGTCACATTTAATGCTGGTGAATCACCATTAGAGATTACACGTTATGATGCTCCTACACAACAATCAAAAACAAAAGTTTATAAAACTGATACAATAGATATTGTTAGTATGAGTAGTCCTCTTTATAGTCAATCACAACAAATTATATCTGTTCCACAGACTGCTACTGGACTACTCGGTAGTCATTCATTAGAAAATTTTTTACCACAGAAGAAACAACCTAAAATTAAAATAAATGAAATTCCTGAAATGAAAGAACAATCCAGAATTAATGAAAATATTTGTAATCAAAATCCAGAATTAAATTTTTGTAAAGTAAAACCAAAACTTAAACTTGTTCGGTCTCAGATGTCTCAGTAATATTTTTTGCTACTTGTGTCACTTGTTCTACACTTGGTGATTTAATACCTTTATCTTGTAAAGCATTTTTAACCTCGTGTAGTTGTGTAGGATTTTTAAGTCCTAATTGTTCCGCTTTTTCTTCTTCTAATAATTGTTTGCGATGTGTCATTTCAAGATGAGCGTATGTATCAACAGAACCTGCTACACCATAGTCAGAAAATCTTTCTGGGGCTGGGGTATAAACAAGCATATTCTGCTGGTATAATTCATTACCATGGAAGTTAAGTAAATCATTTCTTCCTTGATATAATAATTCATCGTTATATTGTGCTACAATCTGTTCGTAATTCTTACCATACTCACTAATTTGTTTTTGTAATTGATTATTATAATTATCTACTTGTGCTTGGTTTTCTTTATTTAATCCTATTATACCATCTACGACCTCCTGTCTTTCTTTTAACATTCTACCAGGCATATACCTATCTATGTGTGTTTGGTGTATATAAGGAGTAGGCATATCATTACCTACATAACGAATTTCAAGGTTGTCTTCGTTGTAAGACCACATAGTTGGGTCATATCCAGCAACCGTTAATTCTTCTTCAAAGTGTTTAAAATCAATCGCTCCTTGCTTTCTTATTATATCAACTGAATACATAGGAGTTTTTTTATAATCTCCTGCTTCTCCTTTTGATAATTCGTGCATATAATCCACGTATTGTTGTAGCGACATACCTGCCGAATGAGCCTGTAATATCTGTGAGTCTGTTGGATACCATGTTTCTATTGCGTGAGGGTCAGAGTCTAATAGTGCTTGGTCTATATCATAAAATCCTGCTTCTCTTACAGTATCTTCCGCTTCTGCTATTTGTTGTGCTTGTTTAACTGATTGTTCGTTTTGTTTAGTAATATTAAATTGAATTGATTGATATTCTCTTACTTGTTTTTCTCCTGTAAATTGTTGCAGATATTGCAGTTGAGGAACTGATATATTTAATTGACCTGCTATTGATTCTTGTGCGTGGTACACGTCATGTATTGTTTCATTAAAGTTAGGGTCAAGGTTTGCCATATCTCTTACATTTTTAGGTAGTTGGTCTATCTTGGTTTGGTCTTTATAGTAAGCATCATATACCATTTGCTGTGCCGAGTCTTGATAAAATCTGTTTAAATTTGTTTGGAATGTAGGGTCTAAATTCGCTGTTTCAAGAATGTATGGGTCTAATTGATTAGCGACTGTTTGGTCTTTCATCCACGCTTTCATAATCTCCACTTGTGCGTTCGCTGTTCTTTGTGTATTATATCTGAGTGTAGCCATTGATTGGTCTATTGCGAGATTAGCAGATGGAATCCACATATTATCAGTTTTATCATTTAAGAACTTCATATCGTCTTGTGATATAGCACCTGGGTCTTGCGATTTTAATTCTCCGCAGTCTCGTTCTCCGCATATAGTTAGTATCATAGAGTGAGTGATATATTGTGTGTATAAATCATTTATTCTTTTCTCATCACCTGATAATTGTTTTTTAGGGTCAGCAGGAGTTGGAGGTTTATATTTATTATCTGGACGTTCTGCGAATGTCTGTGTTATATTACTCCACCAGTCAGTATATCCAGAGTCATCGTATTCTTCACCTAATGGCTGTTTAAATTTTGATTGTGTTTTTGCGAGGTCATAATTATTATTTTCAAGTTCTCTCATAAATGCTGAACGATTAAGGTTAAATGTATAGTTTCTGTCATTACGCTCATTAATTTCTTTTTGTTCTCTTTCTCTTTTATCTTCATCTTGTCCCATAAAAAATGACATCGTTTCTACCCCAGCTCCGATTATACTTCCAACAATTAATGAAGTTCCAAACGATTCAGGGGCTGCTGCGATACTCGCTGCCGTTATACCTCCCATTATTACACCAGTAGTAGTCATATGGGATGCCGTATTATTCATTCCAGCATTTTTAAATTGTTGATTTAAAAACATATCTACTGGAATAGTTGCTATTCCTATAACTCCTCCTTCCAATGCACTTCTTCCTATTGCCATTAATCCAGCACGAGATGCAGACGCCATTAATCCCTCTCCTGCACTTCTTGTCAAAGCCATTCCTAATGATTCACCTTCGGCACGACTAAACGTCGCTACACTATTCGCCATGTGTGTTGCTCCTAACGCTGTTAAATTACCTGATGCTCCAGCTACTCCAGCTGTTGTATATTGGTCTGCACCTGCTTTTCCTAATAAAATTCCTACGCCCATACCCACTCCAAATCCTGCTACTCCACCTGCTACTCCTGTTGCTGTTTCAGTTGATAATATATTACGACGACCAACAGCTAATCTTTCATTAAAAGAAAGTCTTGGTTTTTCTGCAGATGATGGGATTGCTTCATCAAATGGTGAGAAGTCTAACTCTTCAACAATTGGTTTATATTCAGGTCTCGTAGTCATCATTTCACCAATAGATTCTTGAATTGATTTTATACCTGTTTTAGTTCTTTGTGCCATTTCTGATAATGTTTCACCTGTTCCTGCCTGTAATCTTTTCATTCTACGAATTAGTGTTTTCTCTTGTCTCGTTTTTGGTTCATCAGTAAATCTTGTCATTAGTCCTGTTTCTTCATCTATTTCTAAAAATTCTGGACGAACTGCTACATCTTGAGCGTCGGTTCGTAAATTACGCATCTCTATTTCTTCATTAACTCGTTGTAATGAATCTGCTATGTTTCTATCGGCTGTTGATAAAGACCTCGTATTTTCATAATGTTCTACACTTACTATATAACCACTATCAGCCAGATGTTGCAATACTGATGCTTTTGTCATTCCTTTACCTAATAATTTTCTAACAATTTTATCAACTTGTTTTGGTGTTAATCTTCCTCCTGGTCTTTTAATAAATTTCTGAGCTTCATTAATAACCACTTCAAGTTCTTCATCTTCTGTTAATGCAATTAAAGGTGATGCTTCACGCTGTGGTCTTGGTGGTCTTCTTACGGTTCCTTCTTCAATATCAAACTGCGGAAGTTCCACGAATGGTTGTTCTCTTGTTGTTTGTCCCATAAATCTTTCAGCGACATCTCTAAAACGATTACGGAGTCCTGTTCGTCTTCTTGGTTCATCACTTGGTTCATCACCAGGAGGACCAGGTGGAGCATCTGGTGGTGGCTCTCCTTCTGGTGGTTGAGGACCTCGTGATGATTCACCGTGTATTAATCTGTTATATACACTATAACTTTTAACCTTTAATTGTTCGTTAATTTTTCTTATTAGTTGTTCTTTACTTTTTATTGCGACATTTCTTGATAAACTTGGTGTTTTTTTGTTTAATTGGTCTATTTGACGCTGTAAAGTATCTCTTACCGCTGTCAATCTTGTTTCTTCTCGTGTAAGTCCTATTTGTTCCATTATTTTTTCTTTCACATCATCATCTAAATCAGTTAAATTCAATGGGCGGTCTGGTGGTTCATCACCAGGAGGACCAGGTGGAGCATCTGGTGGTGGCTCTCCTTCTGGTGTAAAATCTCTTTGAAAAATCGGTTGTTTGCCTTTACGTAGTTTTTCTACTAAAAATTCAGTCCGGTTGATTTTCTCTATTTCTTCTTGTATAGATGTTTGTGTATCTTCTAATGCAGGAGTTAGAACATCGCTCACGTGTTTTTGTAATGTTCGTATTTCTCGTAATGCTCCCACTTTTAATAAGCTATTCGGTCTTCTACTTTCAATACTTGCTCTAATATTTTCAATCTCAATTGTTCGGTTTAATAAACGGATTTGTTCTCGGTATTGCTCTATTTCATCTAAAAATAAATCTCTTTCTACCTCTAATGTTCCCCTTAAATAATCTCGTTGTCCTGATAATTCTTCTGGATAAACATTAATACCTATTTGTGTCTGTATATCTACTGGTAGATCCGCCAAGTTTAATCTTTCACGTGGGTCAATTACTGGTGCAGTTTCAACTGGTTCAACTTGTTTTCGGCTGAATATTTTAATAAGTGATTTCATAGCATTTCCAATTCCGCTTCTTACTCTTGGTTCATCACCAGGAGGAGCAGGTGGAGCATCAGGTGGTGGCTCTCCCTCCGGTGGTTGTATTCTCCGACCAGCGAATGATAATTCTTCTCCTTCAGGTGCTATACGTCTGGCACCTAACATTTCCATTCCTTTTATTGACCGTAAATGTTCTTCTAATAATTCTACTGCTTTAACTGCTTCATCTCTCGCATCTCCATCTTCTAATGATATATCTTCACCTTCTACGAATATTCTTGTTTCCCCAGCATCAAAACTGTCTATTGACATTTTTAAAGTATTTATCATTTTTTCAATAGGTTCTGGTCTATCTAATATGTATTCATCTGGGTCATTAAAATTTTCAGCAACATCATCAACTATAATCTGTAATATTCTATCTAATATTTCATCAGGTAGATCAACAACATTCATCGCTCGTTCTACTGCTTGTGGTTGTACCGAAGGTTCTGGAGATAAATCAAATCCAACACCAGCTCCTGTATCTCTCATTTGTTGGTCTATTAATTCTTCCTCAGTCATGTCAGTTGCTCCACCAATTACTTCTTGTGCTCTTTCAAGTTGTCTTTCTGTCTGTAATTCTAACCCTCTTACTTCATCCGCCCAGTCATTCGCACGAGGACTCGCCGATAAATTCTCCATTTCAATTCCAGTTGTAGGATAATTTTCAAATATTTCTTCTGGTCTTGCATTAGGTGGTGGAGCTCGTGGTCTTGAAGCTTCAATATCATATAAATTCGGGTCTTCGTAAAGATTAAACTCTTGGTTTGTTGTAGGAATTCTTGCATAGCCGTCTTCTGTGAGTGCTCTATTTCTTACTATTGGTTGAACATCATTAACTCTATCTTGTGGTAGTACAGGTGTTGAATAAATTGAATCACCAATCGCATTTGCTTTCTCTGTTTCATAAGGAGGCATAAACGGTGGATTTGTTGATGGTCTTAATCCTACTGATTGATATTTATATATAGGAAAAGTTCTTATTACACCTTCTGGTTTATTACTTGGATTGAAAGGTAATCTATCATAAAAGATAACGCCACATTCTGGATGCTTCCGTAAATATTCTGGTGTATCTATACACTTGTCTCGTCCCTCAAATTTCACTTTATATCGTTGAGGCATTCTTATTATTAAAGATTATATTTAATTTTAAAGTTTTTAATATTAGTTTGTAAATTAGTTGAATCTCCCCATAACAACCAGTATGCTAATGCATTAGGTGTATCAGGTTTAGCAGTTCTACCTGTTGCGTGTCTTGCTCTATATCTTTCACGCTGTTCTTTATCTTTTGTTTTAGTGTAATCATCCATTCCACTGGCACCAAAATGAACTTTCTTTTTCGTATCACAGCACGATTCACCTTTACACATGCAGAATATCGCCATTAGTTTTTTTTCTTTTCTATCACTTGGTATAACTTTTAAAAGTTTCATTAATTATTATTTAAAAATATTATTTATTAAATAATAATAATAATTATTAATGAAAGTTATTCGTGATAAGATTAGTATTACAATTAATCAACTTTACGAAGAACTGGATAAATCATTAGATCTAAAAAAAGAATTGGATTATGATACAGAATTCCCTGAACTGGTTATTAATGAAACTCGCATAAAAATATTAAAAGAGTTTATACAAATTTTTAAAGTTTTAAAAAAAGATATTACTGCTGATGTTAATATGCTTAATTTATCCAAACGATTAAAACTTCATTTTAGTCAGTTAAAGAAAGTAGGGACAGTCAATTATAAAAGGAATATTGAATACTTTACAACTCTTTTAAAAGTAGGTTATTCTCTTATGAAATTTAAAACTTAAAAAAAATAATTAATTAATTTAAAAAAAAAATATATTTAAAAAAAAAATATAATTATATAATATAGATAAAAAAAATGTCTGAATATGAAAATTTTATGGCGACCCTTGAAAACAAAAGTGATGCTACAAAAAAGCAGTATCGCTTACAGTATAACAAATTATTAAAACTAACAGGAAAGAATATCGCAGATACATCAGAGAAGAAAATAATTGAATTACTTGATAATATTGATAATAAAAATAACTCGCAGGCTTTACTTAATATCGCATTATTAATTCGCAGAATGAATAAGTTAAGCACTACACAGTTAGAAGCAAAAAGAGAAGCAGATAAGAAAAAAATTAATACTGCTATTAGAGAAGGTAATAAAGAACTAAAAGAAAATCTCCCATCTTATAATGATTTAGTTGAATACACAGAACACTTATATAATCAGGGTGAATGGACAGACTTTATTATTAATTGGTTATTACTCAATATTCAGGTAAGAAATCAGGATTTAGATTTTACTATTATCAAAGCAAAAAAAGAAGCTACTGATAAAACAAAAAATTATATGTGGTTAAGCCCTACTAAACTGGTATATATTCGTAATGTATATAAAACCAGTAATATCAATAAGCCAGATGGTTCTACAACAGGTTACGGGCAGAAACTGAATACTATTACTGATAAAAAAATGATTAGTGCTATAAGAAAAGTTTTAACCTGTAAAGAATTAAAAGAACCATGTGGAACATTTATTCCTAATAAATCCAGTATTGCTTATTATCTACAAAAAGCAACTTATAAAGGTATTGGTGAAGGTAAATACTTTAAAGTCGTCGTAAATCATTATCGTAATGACTTAGATAAACTTAAAGAGATTAGTGATAATCGTGGAACAGACCTTAAAACAATTATGAATTTTTATGATATAAATGTTTAATTATAAAAAAATACAGGATTTTAAAAATACAGGATTTTATTAAAAAGATAATTAATTATTTTTTTAATAAAATTAACTTAAAAAAAAAATCTTATAATATAATATAGGAAAATAAATGGGAGAGATAAATTACAAAGAAAAAGTTGATGAAAAAATGTGTATGTGGCTTTATCAACTAAAAGACGACGAATATAAAAATTTTCTTAACAAGAAAGACATTAAAGGAACTATTAAACAGATTAAAAATTATTTATCAAAAATGATTAATAATAACTGTGAAACAACCATAGAATACAACTACACAGGAGGGAAGACATTTGGTAGATTATTCGCTAATGGTGGTATTCAAGCACTACCTAAAATGATAAGAGGTTCTTTGTTAAATGGTATAGCAACAGACATTGATATAGTAAATGCACACCCTAACATATTACATTATGTATGTAATAAACATAATATACCCTGCCCCAATCTTGTTTATTATATTAACCATCGTGATATTATTATTCCTTCTATGGTAGATGAGATGGGGATTTCAAAAGACCAAGCAAAAGAATACTTTTTAAAAGCCACTAATGATTGTAAAAGACTAAACACGAATAATGACTTCTTAAAAAATTATGACAAAGAAGTCAAAAAGATACAGAAGAAACTAATGGATGTAAAAGAATATCAATTCATACATCCTTACACAGATGACAAACAAAACAAACAAGGTTCATTTATTAATAACGTAATGTGTTATTATGAAAATTTAATATTACACGATACAATTCATTACTTTAATGAAAGAAG
>Ga0098055_1001947_pt1 | contig 10952 bp, 26 predicted proteins | sample 17_taG_FD_75107 | JGI IMG/M metagenome (GOLD analysis project Ga0098055, IMG submission 75107) | Marine viral communities from the Subarctic Pacific Ocean - 17_ETSP_OMZ_AT15314 metaG | ecosystem: Environmental > Aquatic > Marine > Oceanic | place: Pacific Ocean | collected 2015-01-18 | reverse complement strand
TATGGTATCTTGATTGCATCCTTGTTTTTCTTCTCTAATGTAAGACCTTCAGTAATTACGCTGAATAATCTCTCAAAGTCAAAGTTACGCTTAACATCATCAAAGCATAGTAGTTGAGTATCAACGGATACGGTTTGATATGGGAACGACTTCTCAAAGTTAAATGCCTTACCATCAATTACTACTAGCTTTTTCATATGTGACAATGCGTTCATAAATATTCCCTTACCTGTTCCACCTTCAGGATTCTCACTAGCAACCTCGTCATTCAATATAATTGCCGGGCAGGATGATAAGTTCTTGTAGCCGTGTAACATAAAACCAATAGTAGATTCTACGGTATCAATTCTATCTTGGCTACCACCACATATCCTTGATATAAATGTTTTGTAGTCGCAATCATAATTACGACACATTCTAAATGTTCTATCTATAACGTGGTCCTTCCAAACGTATCCATCTAAATCAACATAATCAATAGTCTCAATGTCGTTTGTTGTTACCTTAACTGCACAATTGCTGTAGTAAAGAAACGATGTGTCTTTTGTATCTCTAACAAAATGAATATCAATGGTAGATAACAATGTAAGAAAGTCTTCCTTAAATAAACTTGTCCTATCTGCATAGTGATTATAAACCGATAAGTCATCAAGTTGTAAAAGATGATTAAGTATAAAGTCTTTTATCTCTTTATCAGATGTGTGGTCTATTAGATTCTCAATAACTCTAACAAATACAAAGTTAGCTGTACCTTCAGGCGAATACTTATAGAATCCATTATCCTCAAGAAACTGCTTAAATAGTACGGGTATATTTCTAATTACACCTTTCTCACTCTTTGACCAAAACTTAACATTTGCACCCTCATTATCTACACGCTTAATAACTGACTCTACATCACATTCAGGATATGATTTGTTATTACTATCTAGCTCCTCAATAATCTCTTTTTTAGTTGCCCCATTCCTAACCTTTAATCTAACTATATTAACAGCCGACTCATCCTCATAGAATTTTGTTCTAAACTTAGCAGTATGGTTGTATGCATTCTCAATTGTAGCTTGTATCTCTTTTAAATTAAAGTCTTCCTGCTCATATTGATTCAAAACATATGATGCTAATGATTTATTAATACCATACTCATTAAAAGCCATTGCTAATGTGTATGCGTTTTGGTTTCGCATACCCTCGTGCATTGGAAACTTTTTCTCCCACCACTTAACAAGTATCTCTACAATCTTATTCTCATCTGTGATTGGTAGTGTAGCTATATTAGATAGAACATCAACCTCTACATATTCTTTTTCTTTTATTTTATCATATACTTCAGAGTTCTCGTTGATATGAATTAGGTTATCCCAAGACTCGTAACATACTCTACTTATATTCTTTGATGTCGTATCAAAATAAGGTGAATCAAAATACTCCTCAAGTGAATTGAAATAGTTAACGTGTTTATCTATATCAGCAGGTATCTTAATTAAAACCTTAAGTCCATTACCTGATGGAGATACAAATACCGAATAGACATACTTGTCTTTAGCTATCTTATCTTTATGCTCCTTCATTATGCTCTTCTTCTCATAATCATCGAAGTCTAAACATATAAGACCACTATGCTCTAGTATTGACTTATCGTTTCTTTTATTGAATGTTCCACTAAAACATACAGCAGGTAGCTGTTGCTTTAGTTCTGCTCTTCTATTCTTATCCTTCTCTGCTCTAATGCTTTTTACTAGTTCCTTACTCTTACCATCCTTGATTCTATCAAGTATAACACCAATAGGAAGATGAAATGGTGCTTGGGTTTCTTTTATATTTTTAAAGATTGTGACGTTGTTTGACATAATTTGACGTTTTTATGATGTTTAAATTGTTGATTATCAATGACTCTGACGACTTGACGACTTTTACTAAGTAAAATTGTAATAAAAAATATTATATATATAGTAGTAGTAGTAGTAGTATAGGGATTTTTGAAGTCGTCAGCATAAAGAGCAAATAAAAGGGAGTAATATAACTCCCTTATTATCTGTAACTTAGACTCTAATTAGAATGGCAGTTCATCGCTTTTTTCGCTGACCACTTCCATCACATCTTTCTTTGGTTTAGGTTGCCAAGTATCAAGTTGGCAGTAATATTTACCACCTTTACTCTGCTTGATGTCTAGGTTAACCCATCCATTCTTTTGGTTTGCTTGAAGAAATGCAATTGCCTCTTCTACTTTAATTGATTGCGACCCTACTACAAATTCAGGTGCGTTTTCTTTTCTCTTGAAGATGAATCCATCTGCAAAAATTGTCTCGTTTGACATAATAATTATATATAAAATTTATCCCAATTAATTTAGGTGTGGTACGATTGGGAAGTACGAACCCACCTTATCATAATTAAATTAACTCCTCCTCTATATAGTAGTCGTTAATATTTTCCTTTGCACTTTCTGCAAAAAACTTTTTGTATACCTCTACTGCTCTCTCAACCTTATCTTCTCCACGTTCAAGAAACTCGGTGGTTGGTCTATATATACCTAACCTACCTGTACCTTTCTCTATTGCGTAGAATACTAATGGTTTATTAAACAACGATTGATATATGTATGCTTGGCTATCGTAGTTATACCTCCTTGCACTCCACTTGAAGTCATCTATATTAGATGTGGTCTTCAAATCTATTAGCATATCAGGATGTACAATATCTGCCTTACCTTTCCACATCTGACCACATATCTTACCAACAGCAGGTACTTCGTACACGTTGTCATCGTTTCTGATATCCTCAAAGAATGTGTAGTTGCTCAACATCTTTGTAACCAACTTCTGTACCTCTTCAACCTCACTCTCGAGTAATGCATAGTGAATACCCTTATTTAAGCAGTATTCCTTATACACCTTTGTTGTGCGTGTACTTGCAGTAACATACTCAATATTCTCTGCCTTGCTTGGCTCAAGTATCAACTGATGAAAATATCTGCCCTTAGCAAAGTTCGGATTGTCGACTTGTGTAACACCAAACTGACTAGGGTCTTTCAGTAGTGTACCTATATCTGAATTAGATAGGTACTGCTTACCGAAGTCACCATAGTAGTTGGCATCATCCCGTAACATTTCAATTACATCCATTACTTAAGTAGCTTTTGAAGTTCTTTCTTGGTAGTTGCATTGATGGTATACTTCTTAGATAGATTGACAACAATCTCATCTATATTTAAGCTACCCTTGTTCTGCAATACATAACGCTTTACCTTCTCCCAATTGGCATCACCAACCTTCAGACCCATTTTCTTTACAGGCTCTGCTTTAGTTACCATCTCGGGAACATCCTCACCCTTCCAAAGTGACAGACCTAATCCGTGCATTGCAATTGCTTTTGCAGTTGAACGCTGAATTGTTTTGTTCACATCCATAGATGTAACATCATCTGCTCCAATGGCTTTGTTACGGAAGTCCATAATTGGTAGGTAATCGATGTGTTCAACATCATTAACTACGATACCAACCTTTACCCAAGATGACCTACCATCTGAGAAGTAGTTCCATCCCGTTGCCGGGTCTTCGTATACGATACGTTGTGCTGATGGATATTGTTGTTTAAGCATATGCCACGCATTTGCCCACGATAGGTAATCCATTCTACCTTTTCTTTCTACCTTGTCTTTTACGCTGATAGCTGACAAGACTTCATAACTCGGTTTAGTTTGTTTGCTCATTTAACTTATTATTTAATTGTGTGTAATTTGACATCAAGGATTCTCTTGTTGCCTTTAATTGTTTAATTGCTTTCTCACTACCTTTACCATTGACTTCATCTCGAATACTCTTCTCGACTTTATCTAGCTTAGAACGATAGTTCGACAAAGTTACTACATATACCCCACATCTCCAACCTTTTTCTTTAAACGCATCAAACTCGGAGTCTGTGAGTCGCTTGTAGTATCTCTTACTTGTATTTAGTAAATCAATCTCGTGTGTGTAATCATCCTTAAGAATCTTAACATCTAATAGACTTACTGATTGGTATCCGTTCTCTATTATTTTGGCTGACTTCTTATCGCTAAATGCTTGGTCGAATATATCTTCTAAACTGAACATATCTTTTTCTTAAATTTCTTGTAATCCTTGTCTTTAGTCTCATCAATCCTATCAATACCCTGTCTTACTGATGGATACTGAATGTGATATCCATTCTCTCCCATCATTCTAATTATACTAGCTATTGAAAAATCGTTTTTATGACAGGTCCAATAAAGCATCTGTCTTGCATCTACAATCTCACGTTCTTTTATCTTTGTAAAGAACACATCTTTTGATATACCAAACTCTCTTAGTATAACTTCTACATAAAAATCAAATCTCTTTTTCTTCATCTTTCTTTTTTAATACAATCTTGTCTGAATTGTTTACTCTCTCTCTGTTAATCTTCTCCCACTCGTTGTACCAATACTCCGAGTCTGCATACACACTATAGAAATCCATAGAGTGCATATCATCTAATAATTGTTTAGTCTTGCTCATTTTTTGCTATAATTAATAATATTAAATACCCTGCTAAATCGAATAACGTGTCTTCTGTTTTATCGTTTAGCCCTTTGTTCTTGATTCTACTTAACTTGTCATCTAGTCTAGCACACAGAGAATCTACTGCGTTCTGCTTAGAGAATACGTTTAATGGCTCTAGTGCCGAGTTGCCATATGCTCTGTTCTTTTTAATTAATAATTCTTGTAACTGATTTGTTACCTCTTTAATCTGAAACTCACTATCTGATTCCTCATCAAATATCTCATCGATTCTGTAAGCCTCTTCCTCATTCAAAAGTTGTTGCAACCTTTGAATCTCTAGTTTGTCTGCACCAAATGTCTTGGCATCTAATAATTGTTGTCTAATTGATTTCATTGTGTTTTTTAATTGTTGTTCAAATATAGTTTAATTATTTGTAAATTCCAAAAATTTGTTGTAAGCACCGCTTTTAAAACTATTTTTCCACGCTTCAAATTCTTTTCTATTTTCATCTGATACTTTAAGTTCCATTTCTGCACCAAAACCCTTGTCAGTAAGGACAAACCCATTCTTTTCATAAAACTTTATTAACCCCGATGTATGACGTGTTATTTCTTTTTCGTGCTTCTTAAACTTTTTACTTCCGACAAAAACACCCGATTCAATACCTAATTCTTCATTTAATTCTATTGGTACTGCTCTTAGTCTAACATCTAAGTCAAGGCACATCCCCGCTACTTTATACATTGACAATACTTTACTACCAATGTTAGTTCCCCTCAACTCTTTAGCTACGGATAGATTGTAAATGTGTATTGCATTATTTTCAGTATAAAACGAAGTAGTTAACGTAGGGTGTAATGCAGTTACATATACACGTTCAGTTGTATCTTCTTCGTGTGCAAAGTATTTACCTTTATAGATACCCTCAATGATATTAGCAGGGTAATGGAATAACACTTCCTGTGGTTTAATACCTAAAGAATCGTATAATATTTTTATAAATCTATAAGTAGCACCATCCAAGGGTTTAATTGCTTTGTGTCTTATTTTGTATTCTTTTTTGCTCATAATTTATTTTTAAATTAATATGGTATTACATCTAAATCATTGTTGTTGTTTTTGTCAATAGCATCTTCAATTTCATCTTTGTATGCTACAACATTTTTACATAAATCAAGTAGTTCTTCTAAGGCATCTACCTCATACTGACTACCTAAATCATTAATCTCTCCGTTCTCGATTGCATCTAGGCAATCTTGTAAATCTCGTGCAGTATTTTCAAACCTGCAATAACTCATATTACTCATAATTGTTTTTTTACTTTGTTAAAATATTTAATTGTTGCTCTTTTTTTATGTCCTCTCGGACCTCCGTTCCATCGTCTTACTACTATCTCTGCGTAATCCATAAACTCTATGTACTCACAGCACTCGTATTGCTCTGCTATGATGTTAAACATCTCAATAGACTTGGCTCTACTATATCTATCCTCTAACGTATATACCAATGGTATATCATTCTTGCGTAAGATTCGGTTGACCTCTCTCACACATATAGGATGTATCTGTAGGCATCCAACTGCCCTACCTCTATCGCCAATGGCAGAGTCATTACCCCTGCTCTCAACGTAGATAATTGCGTTGATAAGCCTATCCCAATCAGACAAGGTGTCAACCTCGCCCACAGAGATGATAGTTCTCTCCGTTGTTAGATTGTGGTCGGCAGTCCATACTACCGACCCAATCATAAACATAAAAACAATAAATCTACTAATCATAACACAAAAGTTAGTAGAATTATCGTTGCTTGGAACAATATAAGTCCAAGTACAAATAGGTTTATTTTCTTTTTATCACTCATCTTTTATTTCTTTTAATTCTTCATCTGTGAAGTGTTCATTATCCCAAGGTTCTCCACTATGCATTATATCTCTACAAGCATCTTTAAATTCATACTCATCATAATATAAGTCATTCTCGGGGTCTTGTAGTGTGTTGTCTTTGTCTTCTCGTAGCCAATAGATTTCAAATCCATCAGCCGTGTATAAGCTACTAAATACTTTCATTTTAATTTATTTATTATTTGTGTTAATTCTTTTACCTCTGTCTCCCACATATTAACCACCGCATTACTTCCTGCGTGTTGGATATCGTGTTTGAGACTTAATACTTTTCTCTCTAGTGCAACTATTATCTTGCACTCTTCATAAATGCTTAATCGTTCTCTGTTCATTTTATTATATCTTTTGTTCTTACATAAACATACCCTTCGTGGGTAATCTTCTCTGAATCATCCCACCAATCAATGCTTGGTGTGGGTAGGTGTCCACCTTCGATGCACACCCTTAATGTTCCACTATGTAAATAATTTTTAAGTTGGTAATTACTCTCAATAAGATGCTCTGTCTGTCTAGCTACATCTACTACATACAAGTCTTCTTTACCCCAAAGACTCTTTGCAATGTCTGTTACATCTACAAAGACAAAATCATCTTTAAATACTATTATTCTATTCATAACTTTCTATAAATTCTATTACTGCATTGTATATGATTTCTATTTGCGATTTGTTTTGACCTTTAAAATTAGATTCAAAAACCACAACTTCAGACTCATCATTACTTAACCTTTCTTTTATCATCATATATCTTGGTTTTATTTCATAGTGATATCCAAGACTGAATATCTTCTCAACTACGGGCATCAACCAATCCCAAGATACGTTGTAAGACAACTCGTGTTCTTCGTACCAAGTTCCACTATTGTACTCTCTGTGGTAGTAGTTTAGTAGTCCCGCTTTGGATACCTCTGTAGGTAACTCCATAAATTCTGCTATTAGTTTATTATTATTCATCATTTTTTCTTTTAATGTTTGAATACTCTGCTTGGTCATCAATATCACGGAACACTTCTTCTGTAACGTGGTCTGATGTTAGCACAAAATCTAGCACCCTCATTGCATCTTCTGATGTGCAATCGTAGTTCTGCATCACATCATCAACGTGCCATAAGTTTTGGGTGTACCAACCTCGTAATTCTAACTCTTGTCTCAAGTCTTCGCTTGATACTTCTTTTAAATCTTTCATTTTATTATTTATTTATTATTCCTTGTTCTATTAAACTTTGTGCAGTCCTACCAAACCAACCTTGTAGTTGGTATGCAAGACCCGTGTCGTGTAGATGTTGCCAAGCATCTATAATTTCATCTTCGTTGTCGGTTGGTATCCAACCTTCAGCTAATCCTGTGGCTCTGTAATTGCTCATCATATGTATATATCGTATTTATCTTTTAATTCTTTTTTCTTTTTCTCCTCATAATCTTTGTACTCTTCGTATAGTTCTTTTGTCTCATCAGAGACCTCTTGATAATCTCTCATATCATTAGCCAATGAGTCTAACCAATTAGCTTGCATACGTTCAATTTCATACCTAGCATCTAAGCTAAGTATAGTAAGGCATAGACCGAATCTCTCTCGACCTTCAAATGCTTTTAAAATTTCTTCTTTGTTCATAATTGTATTTCTATTTTTCTGTAATTTTCTCCATCATTAAATTCATTGATGGTTTGATACTTTGTATTAAATACTCTGTTAAATTCTTTTACCCATAGCTTTGCTTGTGCATAGGAAAGGCAAAAGGTGGCATTTTTGTCATCGACCTCCGAATAAACGAAGGTCAATGGCTCTTCAAATACTTGTTCTATTGTCATCCAAACACCACCTCTCCCATCACTAATACTTGAAACAATGTGTCGGCAGTATACGAATCAAAATCTCCACTTATCATTGACTCTAACTCACTCAAATGGTTTTCCGTAGCCAACTGCATTCTCTCTCTCACACTATTGTGTGTTAGTATGCCCAACAACTCTTCTTCATTTTCCAAATCGTAAATTTGCAATCCTGCATCTCTATTGTGCCACAATCCGTATGCTATACGTTCTGATGGTGCTTTGTCGGGAAGTTCATCGGGGAATGGGCAACCTTTTATGTCGCCTAGCATATACCAATAGTTACTGCCACCTTCAAGGGCAGTTACAATGATGTTTTCAAATGTCTCGTACTCTAAATTTAATTTTACTTGTAATTGCATAATTGTTTTTATTTAATGTTTCTTATAATTTCAAATATCCTCTTGTATTTTAACCATTAGGCTATCAATGGCATCTCTATCTTGCCATCCCAATACATCGTCATTTGCATCTTTAATGTAATCTCTTGTGATAAACTCATTATTGCTATTAAATATAGCTACCTCAAAAGATGAATACTCGTGTTCCCATAAGTCGTTTCTTCTTGGATGGCAGTAATTAACCTCTGATGCTTGAACACTAATTTCAACCCCATTGTCAAAAGTGTGTGTAGCACCCATACCACCTAAGTGGTTGATTGTAAATTCTAAATCTGTAAATTTCATAATTTTAATGTATTAATATTTTAATATTCTTTTTACCTTTACCTTGTGTGCCACTACATAGCCCACACTTGTCACAACTTGACTTGTAACCCATTTCTTTACTTGCAGGACATCCTACGGCATCCTTTACACTCAAGAAACTATAAACGTGGCTTTCAGTAGCAATAAAGCTACGATACCCCACCTCTGTCGCTTGTTTTGACTCATCTTCGTTGTGTGTACTTGCCATAAAATACTTGCCGTACTCTTTTGCAAATGGTTTCTGCCATTGGTGTGTGTAACCTGTCCAACTACTTGATAGCAAAGACATACTCTCTACCATATAGCTTGGCAATAACGATGGCTCGCCATACGTTCCAAATCTTACATATGTATCTTTGGACATATCTAATACTTGTCTGTACTTGGTCTCATCTAATGGTGTAAGTAAACTTTTGTCTATGCTACGAAGCATTGATAAGAAACCTACATACTGATTGAATTTGTGTGTGTAACAACCACCATTGCCATTGCCCATACTGAATGGACAATCCAAGCAATTGCTTTTGTCAAGTGCAAAAAACTTTTTCATTCCAAACCCTTTACTTGTTGCTGCCAACTTGTATTGGTCTAAGCTGAATGTGTATGTCTGCACAATTTTTGTACTCTTGGAGAGTACAATTTTTGCATTCGATGTTTTTGATTTACTTACAACAAATACATTGTTGTTTTCAATCCATACTACTTTACTCATTGTGTTAATTGTTTATTGTACTACAAATATACTACATTACTTTGACATTACCAAATGTTTTTATCAAAGATTTGTTTTGCTCAAAAAGTATTTATATACTTCGGGTATGTGCTTTTTATAGTAGGGTTGATTGTCTTTTACCCATTGCTTTAATTGTTCTTTAGATTTAAAGCCAACTTTATTCCAAAAACCATCTGACATTTGAATTGTATCAAAACTTGGTTCTAATTCATCAATAAAATCTCCAATTGTCCAACCTTCCCATATGTGTTTATCTCTATTCATTGTTCTAAAAATCTTGTATTATAAATCCTTCTTCGCCCACAAGGATAACTTCAGTTCTTTCTCGTATGTCTTCAATGGTTTGGTATTCTTCCTCATCGTAGTCCTTCCAAAATTCTGCTTGGTCTTTGTACTCTGTGTATTTGTAACATAAATCCACAACATTTAATTCGTACTCTTCATATTTTTCTAAATAATTGAATAGTACCTCTAGTCCTTCGTAACTAAAATAGTTTTGTCTATTGTAGTTTATAAACTCTTGTCTAAAATTGTGTAAATTAATTGTCTTTTTCATATTATTATTGGTTTTACTTGGTTAAATTCTAAAATTCCGTTGTCTCCATAGATAAAAATGGTATTGTCTTCTAAGGTTATATCTGTCCATCCGTTCCCACCCCAATAATCTATGTCATTGAGTAGGTTAGTTTTCTCATCTAAAAACCTTTCAATTCTTATTTTCCATCTTTCGTCTGACATATCCGTAACTTTTACAACTATGTCTTCGTGTTTAAATATATTACTCATCTTCTTGGTATATTAATTCTTGAATCTCACAAAGAAGCATTTCATCTATCTGCTCCTTTGTATATCTGTCTTTGTTCTGCTCGTATGCTAAATCCCACGGGCATTGGTGTTTACTTTTACTCATAACTTTATTTTGTTTTTGTACTCTTGGAGGGTACAATTTGATTTTTTAATGATTGATAAATAAATTCATCAACTGACTTAGTGACAATTTTATTTTTTTGTTTATGTGTTATTGTTTTGTCTTTCCACACAATTGCAATGATTTCTTTCATATCTTAATTATTATACAACAAATATACTACATTACTCTGACATTACCAAATGTTTTCAGGTTTATTTTCTTTTTGTTTTCTTTTTGTTTTCTTTTCTTTTTTAAAACGCAATTTTTTTGCAAATTTTTGCAAAATTTACGTCAAATTTGTACTCTTCGAGGGTACAAAACGCCACGAAACGCCACGCATATACACGCCACGCCACGCCACGCCAAAAATGAT
>Ga0098055_1001946_pt1 | contig 10952 bp, 5 predicted proteins | sample 17_taG_FD_75107 | JGI IMG/M metagenome (GOLD analysis project Ga0098055, IMG submission 75107) | Marine viral communities from the Subarctic Pacific Ocean - 17_ETSP_OMZ_AT15314 metaG | ecosystem: Environmental > Aquatic > Marine > Oceanic | place: Pacific Ocean | collected 2015-01-18 | reverse complement strand
TGTGCATTAACAGGTGCAGATGTTGTTCCAACAAACACAAGCATTAACTCAAGCTACACAATGACACTAGGTGCTGAAAACATGAGTAATGCAACAAACAATGTTGTGTTGGTTAGAATAGCAATTGCTAGTGGCAAACAAATAAACAGTCTATCAATAGGAGAAGCTAACTAATGGCAATATCCGATAATCAAAAGTTAGACTATCTATTTAAGAAAGTTGGATTCGGTGCCACTAAGACTGACACAGTCTTTAATAAATTAGCGGCCAACGAAAGTTTACCAAGTCCACTACTGATACGTGGTGATACGATTTGGGCAGAGTCGGCACAAATACCAAGTGTAAAACCTTCTGCTTCTAATAGCTATGTAACGCTACAAACGGCAGTTGAAACTACAGCTGATATTACAGCGTCAACAAACAGAACATGGAAAACAGGAATAACAGACTGGATTCCAACAGAATTTGGATCAACATATCTTGTAAACGTTTATATTCACACTAGCGGAGATTCTGCTGGTGCTGAAACAATGTCCAACAAAGTCTTTACTACTGGTAGTGGTAATAACGATGAATGGTTCTTTGATTATCAATCAGGTGTATTAAACTTTATTGGTGAAAACTTACCAGATGGTAAATCGTTTACAGGCAAAAGTGTTTATATTACAGGTGCTACATACAGCGGACAGTTTGGCGTAGCATCAGCAAGTATATCAGCTGATATTAGCACACTACAATCTCAAGTTCAAAGCATACTTACAAACACAGATCCTGCAGCACTAGACTCGCTTACAGAGATCGTAAATGCGTTTCAAACAGCTGATGGAACGTTCGCAACATCAACAGAGCTTGCTAACGTAAACACCGCTATACGAAGCGATTTGGCACTTACAGTTGAAGAAATTAACGACCCGTCATCAAACGTAAGTGTAGCAGATGTAACAGGATTGAAATTTGATGTTGATGGTGGTTTTGCACTAACAGACAACAGCGATGGCACAGTTACAATTACACTTGAGTCAACGTTTAAAACGTGGCACATATACGATACGGTAAGTGATTTAACACCAACTGATATTGTTGCAAGTGCTGTTGACGAAATTGATATTCGTGCTGGTAATAATATTACTATTACACCAGTTACAACACCTGGATCAAAAGGCATAACAATTGCTAGTGATGTAAGTGGAATACTTGACTTAGGTATCAGTGACGGAACAAACGGCCAAATACTACAAACAGATGGTAATGGCGGATTTAGTTTTGTAGACGGACAACTAACACAGTCGTCACTTCCAGCATCACAAGAATTTACAGCAGATGGTATAGGTTACTCATTTACACTTACTGATGCTCCAGCAGGAGAAGAAGAAATTGATGTGTATGTTAACGATGTCTTACAACGACCTAGCATCTACTCTGTAAGTGGAACTACGCTAACATTTAATGTGTTACCAGATTCTGGATTTAACATTTATGTCAAGTATAGATATCCATATGCAACAATGTCATCACCTGCCAATAACAGTATAGAAAACCATCACTTAAATTTGATATATACTAGTAGTCAGTATACAGGAAACAACTCCACTACAGATTACTTAATACAACCTGGACATACTGTTCACAGTGTATTGGTTATTGTAGACGGATTAATTCTACCACCAACTGAATACAGCATTAGCGGATCAACGCTAACCATTACTACTGCACCATCCACTAACGCAGTAGTTGACTTTAGATACTTACCAAATTAAAGTCATAAATATCATTTTCATACGTTATAATCTTCACAATATATTGATAAATAACATTATGCAATGAGTGTGAGCTCATTGTCTTGGGCATATAAAAGAATTTATATGTTTTTATCAATATATTGATTGGAGAAATCTAACATGGCTTTTAGACAAATAAAAACGCCGGCTCTTGCTAACGCATCAGTAACCGAATCCAAACTAGACGCAGCATCCGTTTCTGGCCAAACAGGTGCAAGTTCAGTTAATTCGTTAGATACAATTCTATTACACGTCGCAGCTTCATCATCTTTGAAGAAAGTTTCAGCAGCTGATCTTATTGGTTCATATGATACCGATGATTTATCAGAAGGCTCAAACTTATACTTTACTGATGCTAGAGCCAAGACAGCAGTTGCTTCAGATATCGCAGCAGCAGTTTTAGTAGAAACGAATCGCGCCACAGCAGCAGAATCGGCTAATACAACAGCAATTACAAACGAAGCTACTACGGCTCGTGCGGCAGAAGGTGCAAACACCACTGCTATCTCAAACGAGGAAACACGTGCATTAGCGGCTGAGAGTGCCCTAGATACAGCTTATAAGGCAGCAGATACGGCATTACAAACACAGATTACAAATATTATAGGTAACACAGATCCAGCAGCACTAGACTCGCTTAGTGAAATTGTAACTGCATTCCAAAGTGCAGACTCAGTATTTACGGCAGGTATTGCAGCAAACGCCACAGCAATCTCAAATGAGGTTACTAGAGCAACAGCAGCTGAAACTCAAAACGCAAGTGATATTGCGGCTGAGATTACTAGAGCACAAGGAGTTGAGGCAACTAACGCAGCAGCGGTAGTTACTGAAGCAGGATTAAGAACAGCGGCAGATAATGCCTTAGACGTTCGTGTTACTGCAAATGAAGGTGATATCACAACATTAACAAATGGATTAGCAGCTGAAATTTCAGCCACTAACGCAGATATCTCAACCTTAACAACAAATTTAGCGGCAGAGGCAACTACTGCCAGAGGAGCTGAGGCGGCAAACGCGGCTGATATTGCTTCTGAAGAAACTGCAAGACAGAACGCTGATACAAGTATCAGAACTGATTTTGCGGCAGCAGATACGGCTCAGACAACAGCAAATACTACAGCGTGGGAGGCATATGCCGATCAAGCAGAAGTAGATGCTAAAGCATACACTGACACACGTGAAACAGCAATTAATACAGCTTGGGCGGCAGCAGATGCGGCACAAACTACAAGTATTAATACGGCGTGGGCAGCGGCTGACACAGCTCAAACAACTGCAAATACTACAGCCTGGGAAGCATATGCTGACCAAGCCGAAGTAGACGCAAAAGCATACACAGACACACGCGAAGGTGTTCTACAAGGAAACATTGACACAGAAACAGCACGTATTGATGACATTATCAGCAATACAGATCCAGCAGCATTAGACTCGTTAACAGAAATTGTAGCGGCGTTCCAGGCAGCTGACAGTAACTTTAGTGCCTTAATTGCGTCAAATACTACAGCTATCTCAACTGAAGCAACTGCAAGAGCAAGTGCTGATACTACATTACAAGGTAATATCAACACTGAAGCGGCTTCACGTGCATCAGCAGACACTACATTACAAACTAATATCACTGCAGAAGAAACTGCAAGAATTAGTGGTGATGCGGCATCTGTGGCAACAGCGGCAGCAGACGCAACTACTAAAGCAAACGCGGCACAGGCGGCAGCGATTGCACATGCAGATACAGAAGACGCAGCACTAATTGGTGATGCAACTGTAGACGGAACAAATGGTAACACTGTAAAAGCTCGTATTGATAGTGGTGACGCGGCAGTAACTACAGCGTTTCAAACAGCTGACACGGCTCTAGATACAGCTTATAAGGCGGCAGACGCAGCTATTCAACTTCAAGTAACAGCTAACGCTGGTGACATATCAACTAACACAAGTGACATTGCAACTAACACGGCAGCAATTGCACAAGAAGTTACAGATAGAACATCTGCAGATAACACGTTACAAGCTAACATTACAGCAGAAGCTACAACAGCCAGAGCAGCAGAACTTGTAAACGCAAACGCAATTGCGGCGGAAGCCACAACTGCTAGAGCGGCAGAAGGTGCAAACACCACTGCTATTACAAATGAAGTAACACGTGCAACTGGTATTGAAGCAGGTTTACGCACAGACGTAGACGCTAACACAGTAACTGGTTCTACAAACGCAGCAGCTATTACAACTGAATCAACAGCCAGAGCGGCAGCAGACGCAACGTTACAAAGTAACATTGATACTGAATCAGCTCGTGTTGACGCTATCTTGTTAAATGCCGATGGTGCATAAGACACATTAAAAGAAATTGGTGATGCTTTTGCAGCCGCTGATTCAACTTTACAAGGTCTAATTACAGCTAACGGAACACGTTTAACAACTAACGAAGCTGACATTGTAACACTAGAAACAGAAATGGACGCAGCAGAAGGTCGTTTAGATAGTTTAGAAGCAGTAGTTTCAACAGGTGGACAATCACTAGACACAACAGCAACAACACTTGTTGGTGCTATTAACGAAGTGCATGGTGAAGTAAACACTAATACTACTAATATAGGCACAATTGGTAACTTAAATACTACAGCATCTGATTTAGTTGCAGCAGTAAACGAAGTTCACGGTGAAGTTGATACTAACTTAGCGGCAGCAAACACAGACAGAGCGGCAATTCGCACAGAATTTGCAGCAGCTGACGGTGTTGTTACAGCGGCTTATATTGCGGCAGACGTAGTAGTAACAAGTGCATTTACGGCAGCAGACGCAGCCCAAACAACAGCTTTACAATCGTATGCAGATACGGCAGAAGCAGATGCTATTACGGCAGCGGCAACTTATACTGATGCAGAAGTTCTAACTGAAAAGACTAGAGCAGAAGCGGCAGAATTAGTTCTTACAAACGGTTTAGCAGCAGAGGCATCAACAGCCAGAGCGGCTGAGCAGGCAAATGCGGCATCGGCAGCGGCTAACTTGTTAGAAATTACAGCAACACAGGCAAGTGGTGGACTGAACTTAGACGGAACATATACAGCACACAGTGGTTCAAACTACATTGATGCTGGTTCTAACTTAAAAGCAGTTGACTTATTACTTGATGCACAAGCTAAAGCAAACGCAGATGCTATTGCACAAGAAGTTACTGACAGAACTACTGCGGTAGCGGCAGAGGCAACTACAGCACGTGCGGCAGAAGTTGCAAATGCTAACGCAATTGCGGCAGAAACAACAAGAGCTACAACGGCAGAAAACGCCATTGCAGCAGACGTTGTAACTAACGCAGCCTCAATTGCAGCAGAAGCCACAAGAGCACAAGCGGCAGAGGCGGTAAACGCAACAGCAATTGCAGGTATTCTAAGCAACACTGATCCAGCAGCACTAGATTCACTTACAGAAATTGTAACTGCATTCCAAGGTGCTGATAGCACATTGACTGGACTAGTAAATGCTAACGCAACTGATATTGCAACTAACACGGCAGGCTTAGCTCAAGAGCTAATTGATCGTGCAGCGGCAGATACGGCGTTAGATACAGCTTATAAGGCAGCAGATACTACATTACAATCAAACATCGACCTTAAACTAGCACTTGCTGGTGGAACTATGTCGGGTGATATTGCAATGGGTAGCAATAAAGTAACTGGACTTGCAAACGGAACAGCGGCAGGCGATGCCATCAACAAAAGTCAACTAGATGCGGCAGTTTCTGCACTAGACTTGTCAAACTTTGACACAGACGACTTAGCTGAAGGTTCAAACCTATATTACACTGATGCTAGATCAAGAGCAGCTATATCTGTAACAGATACAGCAGGCGATGGTTTAGTAAGTTATAACAATAGCACAGGTGTTATTAGCGTTGATACTGATAAAACAGTCCTAGATTTAACAGATGTAAGCGACACAGCATATACTAACAAAGATGGATATGTTTTAACTGTTAATTCAAACGAAGATGGTATGGAACTTAAAGATCCTTCATTGATATTCACTAACAACTTCCGTCAAACTATTGCAGGTGACGGTGTTGCAACACAATTTGCATTAACGCAAGATATTAATCAAGCGGATGCATTTGTATTTGTTGGCGGTGTTATTCAGGATCCAGTTACACACTATACAATTGCTAGCCAAGTGATTACATTAACATCTGCAATGCCGGTAGGCACACAAGCAGTTGTTATTGCTCCTCAAGTAGGACTATCACCAACGCTAACAGCAGGACAGGTAACAACTGATAAATTATCAGCTGATATCAAAGCATACGTGCAAGGTTCGAATGTTTCAACTACAACAGGTGGAGATGTAATCGATACCTTTGCTAAAGCAACATATCGTTCAGCGAAGTATATTATACAAGCAGACGATGGTAATGGAAATTACGAAACACGTGAAGCACTAGTTACACACGATGGAACTACAGCATACATCACAGAATATGCGATGGTGTATACAGGTTCTAGCTTAGTGGGTGACGCAAGTGTTGACATGAACGGAGCTAACGTAGAGTTAACCTATACAACTAACTCAGGAACAGCAACAGTAAAAGTTATTTCAACATACATTGATGTGTAAGTTGAGGTAACCAATATTAATAGGGTGCAGCCCGAGGTTGCACCCCATATTAGAGGTTAAGTATATTATGAATATAAAAGCATTTAATATGTTAAAGATAACGGTAAATACATTGCTACTCAATGTAGATCCGTTTTTCGCGAAAAAGGAAAATTAAAATATGGCACAGAAAAAATTTATAATCGACGGCGGCTTCCAAACTAGCGATGATTCAAGCATATCAGCTAATCTGGAAATGACCGGCCACATTCTTCCAACTGTTGACTCTGATGGAACCACAGGTTACGATTTAGGCTCAACAACGAAGAAATGGCGAGACTTGTTTTTATCACAAGGCTCATTATATGTTGATGGACAAAAAGTCCTTCACTCAGACTCTGGAACAATCGTCGTATCGGCGGACAACAACCAAGGTCTATTAACAAGAACTACAGGATCTGGACAAATTGCATTTGCTTCAGATCAACCAATTTCAGTCCAACAAACGTTACAAATGGGATCAGGTAAGAAAATTACTGACGCAGGTGGAACAGCGGTTGTATTTGGTGATAAAATTGATGCAGATTCAAATAAAATTGTTAATGTAGGAACTCCTACAGCAGCAACAGATGGTGCAAACAAATCTTATGTTGATGATGCAATTTCAGACTTAGTAAATGGAGCGCCAGGCGCCTTAGATACTTTGAATGAAATAGCAAATGCATTAGGCGATGACGCCAACTATGCGGCAACTATTACTACAGCTTTAGCATCAGCATCTACAGACAGAGCGGCTATCCGCACTGAATTTGCAGCGGCTGATACGGCTATTAATACGGCATGGGCAGCGGCAGATACGGCACAAACAACTGCATTAGAAACTTATGCAGATACGGCAGAAGCAGACGCTAAAGCATACACTGATACAAGAGAAACAGCAATCACAACTGCATATGAATCATATGCAGATACGGCAGAAACAGACGCTAAAGCATACACTGACACACGTGAAACAGCAATTAATACGGCATGGGCAGCGGCAGATACGGCACAAACTTCAAGCATTAATACTGCTTGGGCGGCAGGTGACGCAGCAGTAACAACTGCAATGCAAACTTACGCAGATACAGCCGAAGCAGATGCAATTTCAACTGCAAGTGCAGACGCATCTACTAAAGCAAGTGCAGCCCAAACGGCAGCAGAAGCAACAGCAAGTGCAGACGCAACAGCTAAAGCAAATGCGGCACAAACAGCAGCTGCTTCATATACTGATACTGAAGTTGCTAACTTAGTTGACTCGGCACCAGGTGCAATTGATACGTTAAATGAACTAGCGGCAGCGTTAGGTGATGATGCTAACTTTAGTGCAACAATGACTACAGCATTGGGTCTAAAAGCAGCAACTACATATGTTGACACACAGGATGCGGCAACATTATCATCAGCTCAATCGTATGCAGATCAAGCCGAAGCAGATGCAATTAGCACAGCGGCAAGTGATGCAACTACTAAAGCAGATCAAGCCGAAGCAGATGCAATTAGCACAGCGGCAGCAGATGCAACTACTAAAGCAAATGCGGCTCAGGCAGCAGCGGCAACAGATGCAACTACTAAAGCAGATGCTGAACATTCATATATTGATGCACGTGAAGTAGCAATTACATCAGCATACAGAACATATGCAGATAATGCCGAAGCAGATGCAATTAGCACAGCGGCAGCAGACGCAACTACTAAGGCAGACGCAGCTGAGGCAGATGCAATTAGCACAGCGGCAGCAGATGCAACATCTAAAGCAGACGCAGCCGAAGTAGATGCAAAAGCATATACTGATACAAGAGAAGCTGCAATTAATACAGCTTGGGCGGCAGCAGATGCGGCACAAACAACTGCATTAGAAACTTATGCAGATACGGCAGAAGCAGATGCAATTAGCACAGCGGCAGCAGATGCAACTACTAAAGCAGATGCAGCCCAGGCGGCAGCAGAAGCAACAGCAAGTGCAGATGCAACAGCTAAAGATACAGCTCAAACAACTGCAATCACAACTGCATATCAGACATATGCAGATCAAGCCGAAGCAGATGCAATTAGCACAGCGGCAGCAGATGCAACTACTAAAGCAGATGCAGCCAGAGCAGCAGCAGTTTCAGACGTAACTAACGGTGCAGGCGCGGCTTTTGATACACTAAAAGAAATCCAAGACGCAATGGCAACAGATGCTGAACTTTCAGCAGCTATTAGTGGATTGACAATTGGTGATGGAACAATGACAGTAACAGCAGGTGCTGGTATGACAGGTGGTGGATCATTCACTGCTAACCAAACTGGAAACTCAAGTGTTACATTAAATGCAATTGCAGGTAACGGTATTACTGTTAATGCAAACGATATTGCAATGTCAGGTTCATTCACAGGTGGCTTTACAGCAACAGGTGATATTACAGCTTACTCAGATGAGAGTTTGAAAACTAACATCCAAACAATTGACAACGCTCTAAATAGAGTTGAAGCAGTTCGCGGTGTTACTTTTGAAAGACTAGAAGACGGTTCAGTATCAACAGGTGTTGTTGCTCAGGAATTAAACGCAGTATTACCTGAAGCAGTTCACACAGATGCAAACGGTTTACATCATGTTGCTTATGGTAACATTACAGGTCTATTAATTGAAGCGGTTAAAGAACTATCAGCAGAAGTTAAAGAACTTAAAAAGTAATTTTAAATTACTAACATTAAAAGCAGTGCTTAGGCACTGCTTTTTTTATGACTAACATTTCTTTTATTGATAAATACTAACATAACATAGAGAGAATTTAAATGGCATTCAGAGGAATACAATCAACTAATCTTATAAGTAATGACGTTGGATTTAATGATCCATTACTTATACTGAATAAAGATAGTAGCTTACCAACAGACGTAGGGTGGTTGGGCAAAATCGGCTCTATAACTTATGCCGGCTTTGTTAGAGATCACGAAACAAATACATTTCTACTAATTGATTCAGTTGAATTAACGCCACAATCACTTAATAGTATAAATGCAAGTGCAATTACAAAAGGTAGTATTACAGTAGGAACACTTACTGCAGATACACTTGTTGCAGGCAATTTACCAACACAATATACAGATGCAGATGCAAGAGCATCCATTTCGGCAACTGGTAGTTTGTCTTATGATAGTTCCACTGGTGTTATTAGTTTTACTGATACAGACTCTTCATATGCTAATAAAGTTGGCTATAATTTAGCGGATGAAACAGACACAACATCGATTGTATTGAATCCAGGTGATGCTTCAACACCAGCAACATTCCGTGGTGATGTTATAAACAACACTGGCACAGTTATTGTAGATGTGTCAAGCACAAGCACTACATTTACTGGCGGATTAGTTGGTGATGTTGAAGTAACAACTACATTTGTATTGCCAAAAGGACTGGCAGTAGGTCGACCATCTCCAGCAGTAGAAGGCATGATGTGGTTTAATACAACAACAAAAATGTTTGAAGGATATAATGGAACAAATTGGGTTCAACTTATTCCTTCTACATATCAGCTTATTCCATAACAAGCATAAATATATAATATAGGATGGAGATTAAACGTGGCTTTTAAAATTGGTAACCAAACAGTAATACAAGATATAGACGCTTCAGCGGTTATTGAAACAAATAGTAATCTAGATAAATTACAAATTGGCGGCGTAGATGTATTTACACATGATGGAGCCTCGCCACCAAAAATTACATTAAAAAATGTTGATATTGCTGATTTAACGGAAGCATCAATTAATACTGATAATGTCACTGAAGGCTCAACTAATTTATTTTTTACAGATGCAAGAGCTGTCTCGGCCTTAACATCAACAACATCTGCATTAGCTGCCGACATTGGTACAAACACAGGTAACATTAACACTAAGCTACCATTAGCAGGTGGAACATTAACAGGAGCATTAACATTAAGTGGTGCACCTACTAATGCAAATCATGCCTCTACTAAAGCATATGTAGATAGTTCAATATCAAGCGGAACAAGTTCATTAGATACAGACGACATAGCAGAAGCAGGCAATCTCTATTATACTGATGCTAGAGTAAACACTTTATTAGGCACAAAAAATTATGCCACAGAAACATATGCAGATACAGCCGAAGCAGATGCAATTAGCACAGCGGCAGCAGATGCAACTACTAAAGCAAATGCGGCATTGGCATCAGCTCAATCGTATGCAGATACGGCAGAAGCAGATGCAATTTCTACAGCGGCAGCAACAGCAGCCTCATTAGATACAGCTCAAACAACTGCAATCACAACTGCATATCAGACATATGCAGATCAAGCCGAAGCAGATGCAATTAGCACAGCGGCAGCAGATGCAACTACTAAAGCAGATGCAGCCCAGGCGGCGGCAGAAGCAACGGCGGCAGGTGCAAATACTTCGCTACAAACTGCTATGGAATCATATGCAGACCAAGCCGAAGTAGATGCAAAAGCATACACTGATACAAGAGAAACAGCAATCACAACTGCATATGAATCATATGCAGACCAAGCCGAAGTAGATGCAAAAGCATACACT
>Ga0098055_1001941_pt1 | contig 10984 bp, 8 predicted proteins | sample 17_taG_FD_75107 | JGI IMG/M metagenome (GOLD analysis project Ga0098055, IMG submission 75107) | Marine viral communities from the Subarctic Pacific Ocean - 17_ETSP_OMZ_AT15314 metaG | ecosystem: Environmental > Aquatic > Marine > Oceanic | place: Pacific Ocean | collected 2015-01-18 | reverse complement strand
TTTAAAGTATATGTCAAAGATCCTAAAACAGGCAATGTGAAAAAAGTTAACTTTGGACACGGAGGCACTAGTGCTAAAAAAGCAGGACAAAAGACTATGAAAATTAAAAAGTCTAATCCAGCAAGACGTAAGAGTTTTAGAGCTAGACACAACTGTGATAATCCAGGTCCAAAGACAAAAGCACGTTACTGGTCATGTAGGGCTTGGTAATATGAAATTTAACCAGATAAACGAAGACATACCACCAATGGCTGATATTGCTGCAATGGCGGCAGTAGCAGGTCTGGCAGCACCAGTAATGATGGCTATGCTCAAAGCGGCATACAAGACTGGCAAAGGTATTAATGCTATTAGAAAAATCGCAAACCGTGCAGGTGTTAAACTCGCTGATCGTGTAATGGGCGAAGAACTAACCGACTTTGATAAAGACGAACCAAACAAAAGTACAGTAGCAGTGCCAGGTTATGGCACTATGAACATTGATAGTTTGATGAAAAATGTAATTGATCAAACAACACAAATGTTAACTCAGATGAAACAAGGCACACAAGGCTTTAGAAACGCAGACTACGAACTTAACAGTAATAGAGTCTTAACAACCAAAATTGCTGCACTAGTACAAGCACTAGACGATTTACAAGCAATACGCAGTAAAGGCGGCGCTAACAGTAGAAACATTCAACAAGAAGCAGACGAACAGCAAGCTCTTCCAATTGATGTAAACAAAATTTTTGACAACATTCAAGAGTTTGAAAGTAAGCAATATATTCAACCAGAAGATGCTGATCTAATGAGACGTGGTGTACAAAGTTTAACTAGCGGTAGACAAACCATAAACAACGAAGCTATACTGCAACTATTGACAATGGTAACAAGATGAAGATCAATGAACTAACAGAAGCAGGTGTAGGCAAAATTACCAAACACAACACCACTGTGGATGTAAAGCCAGGCGAAACAGAACGTCAGGCAGCTAAACTATTTCCTATGAACAAAGACGGCAAACCTAAGCCATTGCATTCAAGTGCTGCTAAAAACAGTACGCCTAATAAATTATTTAACTTAGGGTTAACTGAAAACATGAGTGTCACAGGCACTGAACGTAGACGCTTAGAAAAGAAAAAAGGTATCCAAGTAGGTACACCCGAATGGTTTAAGCATTGGTTTGATCTTCCTTATCTCAGAGAAGATATTACCAAGCAAGAACTACTAGCAAAATTAAAAGATCAACAGCGTGGTAGATATATAAAAGCAATGTTAGATGCTATGCACAAACTAGTACAAAGTAAAGGTGCAAGACACAGTATCGGAAACTATGCATACGAAATAGCTAAAACGTTTGGGTATAGTCCAAAAGACCTTGAGAAGATGTATAGAGATACGTACAATGTATCAGAAGACGTAACACAGCCACAACTAAACGCATTGGAAAAAGCAGTTGACAACGTGTTTGGACGTATTGGCATCGACGTAGAGTTTACCCGTCACTTCTTAGATCGTGCCAATGACGAGCGTAACGGTGAACCAATTACCATACAGGAGCTGGGCAAACTATTTGCTAAAGAGTACAAACGGTGGGGTAAACCTATTGCGCAAATGGGACCAGACACCGAAGCAGTAATGAAAGACTTAGAAAGTGATATTAACATTCCGTTTGCACTACGTTGGAATGGCACAGAACTAGAGCTGATTGCTAAAACTGTAATGCGTAAGAAAAACTTTAGTACTTCAAATAAACAATTTCCTGTTGAAAATACACAAGGTAGTTTAGCACAAAAGATCAACTGGGGCGGGCAAAATAAACCTGCAAAGAAAAATACCAATCAACAAGATGTATCATGGTGGGAAAGACTACAACAGCGTGTAATAGGTCAAGAAGAAGATATCAAATACGGTAAACAGTTTAACGAAGGTTATAAACTACAACTAGAACGTGATGCAGATATGATGGTGTTAAACATTGTCGACACTGCTACAGGCAAACGTACAGAAGTGCGCGGCAAGCCGGGTTACGAAACAGGCAACTATGATCCTAATGATAAGTTGCATATGCTATTAGACAAAGTAGGTAAGAGTGCTAACATTTCAGATCTTATGAATGGTGAAGTTGTTGGTATTAATCCACGCCACCCAGATGGTGCTAGTGCTAAAGATGTTACTGATAAAGCATACAAAGAAAACTTTGCTGACGGCAAAGTGAAAGGCAAAAGCAGACCAGGGCGTGTAAAACGTTCAGGTGCTAGTTGCAATGGTAGTGTAACAGAACTAAGAGCCAAAGCTAAAAAGGCAAGCGGTGAGAAAGCAAAGATGTATCACTGGTGTGCTAATATGAAAAGCGGCAAAAAGAAATAATTGACAATCATTTAGATTCGCTATATACTACATGAAAACATATAGGTTAAGATGAAGATAGCAATTGTAATAACAGGACAACCTCGTCAACTCGAACAAGGTGCTCACTGGTTTAAAAATTATGTATTTCCAAAAGGATGCGGATTAGAAGTAGATTATTTCTGCTATTTTTGGGATGACGGCACTTCTGATTTACGAAGTCGAATTGAAAATACATATAATCCAGTTCGTTATCACGTACAAGAATATGAAAAGAACATTAACAATTTTATTAGTCATGTTCAGGCAAGGAATAATGAACTCAATGATTGGAAACATGTTCCTAAAAAATTCCGAGACTTGCACCTATTTGACGTAGATAAAAATCACATAAGTAATTATTCAAAAAATATATGGGGGCAGTTTTTTTGTAGCTACAAAGCTAATAAAATGTTAGGATCACTGGACAATTATGATATTGTTATACGCACAAGAAGTGATGTTGCATTTAATAACATGGATATAGCACACTGGAGAAGTGCGTTTTCAAACATATACAGAAATCCAATATTTGATGATAAAATGTTTGTTCCGTGGCTGTACATAGAACGTGGTATACCGTTGTTTAGCGACTTTGCTTTTATTAGCAAACCTAAAGTTTGGCATCAATTTAACAGTAATTTAGAAGAAGCATGCTTTGCAATTGCCACTGATCACAAACAACTATGGTACGAATTAGAAGTAAGTGAGTTTAAACATCATCCGCATTGGATATGGAATAAAATGGCAATGCATAGCAGAACAAATATGTTAAGTTTTAGTGTTACATGGCCAATGCCTTTTGACTGTAAGTTAATTAGGTATCCTGAAAAGCTAGAGGATTTGAACTTCGATTATATAAATCAACAGCATATGAAATACGAAGTAGAAAATCCTATTAAAAGTTAAAACTGCCAATGGTATGATACAGATTGTGTTTTTCGTTTGCATCTAAGACTTGTTTAGCGTGACTGGTTTTTTGTTTCATAAAATTTCTATTGTATAAATGTCCGTAATGATCCCAGGGTCTCTGATTATAATTTTTAGGTAATGTGTCAGGAAATCTTACAATGTTAGTTTGTATTCTATCAGTAAAATATATAGGAACGTCCAATGATCTTATTGCTTTATGAAAATGAGTATGCTGACCTCCAGGAGGATACTTTATATCATGCACATACGCATGCCAGAACTGTTCGGTGATTACATCTTTGCTGCATAACCACCAACCATCGTGTAAACTAATTAACTTGTCATGCGATGCTGTATTAATGTCATATGGTAAATCCTGCTGCCATTCTAATCCTTCCCATGCTAACTCTGTATAAAAACTAGGAGAATCAACACAATGTTGGATTGCCGACATCATTTTATCATTATTGGAGATCAAATCTGCGACTACATCATACCGCCACTTTAGTATACAATCGTAATCAATGCCGGAATTTACTATCATATCGTTGCATTGATATACAGTATATGCTTGACTAACCGAATGAACATATCTACAATACCATGTGTGCCAATTCCACCACTGATCAAAAACACTAGTAGACTTTTCAAAATTGTCTAAGAAAAAATTAGGATGTAGTTCTTTGTTTATAATAAAATTTTTTACTATATGTGAACCTTCTACTTTCCATTCAGTATCTGCTGTATGATCGTAATAATCTACTACATTCCAATACAAATTTCTAAACTCATTGGTTCTACTTTCGACTGGTTGAAATATACTATGGGCAATATCAGTACTACCTTTATTTTCCCAAGGAACCGCCATACGTGTTTTGTGATAATCTATCCTATAAGGATATAATCCTTCAGAGCTCCAAAAGTGACAGTAGTAATCTATTTCTAGATTATTTCTTTCTGCAAAGCCATCAAACATTTCTTTAATATATGGGAGTGTGTCGGTTTTATCAATGATAAGACCAGTTAACATTATTGCTATCTTCATTATTAATCCGTTTTTATAAAGATACTTATCACTTTCAAAATAACATAAATAAGTGTATGAAGGTACATGACATCATATCAGAAACCGTAAGTGCCGGAGGCTTTGGGGCAGGTAGTTTCGCTACACATGCAAAGCCAATGGGTAAAATGAAAAGGCGCAAAGATTCGATCTTTGCTAGTAAAAAAATGGATGCTGACGAGCAACCACTCAACGATGAAGTATCAAATAAGGTAATCCGGAGAACCCCATGAGATTAGATAAAATAAACACAACAAAAGTAGTTGCCAAGCCACAGTTGGTTAAAGAAGGCAACCAGTACAAAGTATTAGATGTTAATGGCGTAGAACGTAAAGTGTTTGAAGACATTGACTTAGCTAAACTTTGGAAGAAAAAACATATGCCTGAACTAACAGAAGGCACAGACCCAGTAGTTTACACCAGTGAAATTATGGAAGGTGTATTAGACAGTACAGACGAAGATGGCTGGATGGCCAAAAGCCAACTATACCAGATGAGTAAGTATTGTATCGAGTTACACGGCATGATCGGTGACACCGATAACTTAGAACCCTGGGTGCAAGCTAAACTTACAAAAGCAAACGACTACCTAAGTGCAGTTAAGCATTATATGGAATATTTGGCAGTGAATGATTATCCAGAGCAACAACCAGTAGTTGTTGACGATATGCCAGAAGATATGCCAGACGAAGGAATGTAATAATGCGGCTGACGGAACTAACTAGTCCTTCCCAAAACAAAACTGTATTAAAAGAAGATACAGAAGTTAAATCTTCTCCTACAATTTTAATATCTCCTGCAGAGATTTATCAAATGTCTGGGCAAATACCTCCTAGTATAGAAGGTCCCAACGGCACGATGATTCAACCTGAAGGATGGTATGACAGAGTTGAAATGGAGGTGGGAACAGAAGAAGGAATGGTAACTCCGGCATATGCACAAGCTCACAATGAATGGGTAAATGGCGGCAGAGTACCAGGTTTGTTGTGGGATAGTGAAACTAACACAATGAAGCCATACAACGAAAATGGTGCTTTAGAAGACTTAGGCTGGGCAATTGCCGCAGGCGCTTTTGAGACTGCTAGTGCAATGACCAAAGGCGGCGCTAAAGTATTAGACGATACATTATCTTTAGTGACATATGTAGGCACAGCTGGCAATGTGAATACTTTCGGAAATAATAAAATACTTAAAAAGACAATGGCCTCTAGCACAGTTAACGATAAAGGTGAAAGAGTATACGACGAATTTATGCTCGACGATGCAGCTAACTGGTTTACAAATAACACAGATCAGGCCTTTCAAGACAACGTGGAACTTACTAGTAGTGCAGTTAACAGCTTCGGCGATGTTGCTGGTCTATTCCTAGGCGGTGTTCCAGGAGGATGGGAAGGCGCATTAGGCATCATGGCAAGTGAACTGCCTAGTGAAATTTTAGACTTAGGTCTAATGATGGTGCCAGGTGGCCTTGCTGCAGGCGGTGTACTAAATGCATTTGAAGCAGGCGGGGCGGCAGCTAGTGAAATACAAAAGACTATTGATGCAGCATATGACAGAGGCGCACTACAAGAAACACCACAATATCAAGTTATGCTTAATGCTGCAACACAACAAATAATAAAAGATAATCCAGATATGAGTCCTGCAGATGTGGCAGAGTCTGCGTCAATATTAGCAAGAGAACAATTAACACATGGTGCTATTAATAGAGGCTTTTATGCAGTTGCAGCTATCGGCGGCGTTGCAGATACAATACAAAACAAAGTTGCATACGGCGGTCCTATTAGGAAAAAATTCTTAGGTAATGCGCTAGGCAAAGCTATTATATCACCTGCATCAGAAGCAATTGGCGAAATGGGCGAGCAACTTGTAACAAATATGGCTATACGTAATAAGGCCGGTAAAATTGTTCAAGCGGAAGAAGGTGTTATTAACGCTGGATGGAACGGTTGGATCGCTGGTAATACTGCCACAATGGTGGGTACTGGCGCAAGTGTGATAGGCAAAGGCAATCAAGCACAAAGAGCCGCAAGAGCAAGACTTAGACAATTCTTTGCTGGTGGGAGTAACGACCCCGAGGCGCTTGTTGATGTTGCGAGCATGGATGCTAATACGTTAAGAACATATGTCACTGATGATAGCGGTAAATTGAGATTAGGCGAACTAGTTAGAGAACGCAGTGGTCTTGTAACTATGGAAGATCTTACTCCGGATCAACAACGTCAGGTCAACCGCCGTCGCAGCAAAGGTGTAGTAATAGATGGTAAAAGATACACCAAGCGCCAACTAGAAGAAAATTCTAGAGACTTAGAACTGATAGATAAATTTAATAATATTGATATCGATCCAAGAGAAAATAAAGCAGTTGTAATAGTAGACAGTGAAGAAGATATAAGAAGAATTGCATCTCTACTAGGACTAGAATCCAAAGGTAAGATCAACAAGGTTATGGCTAATCTAGAAGAAGTCCGTAAACTAGATTTTAGAATACAAGGTAGAAGTAACTTAGAAGCTCCAGTATGGAGTGATTTAAACCGTAGACAACGCCAAGAATATATTAAAAATGGATCTGTAACATTTGTTGGTGACAAAGAACGAGGCAATCAAACGTGGACTAGAGATCAGATAATGTTTAATAGTAGACGTAATCAAGACGATGTCCCTGATGATATCGCTAACTTACTTGATAACACTGATGCACGACCAACAATGGATCCAGATGATCAGCGAGAAATAGACTCTCAGCAAGCATTAATTGACAACAGTATTGCAATGACCGCTGCTAGACGAGAGTTAGAAGCAGATCAAAAAGAATGGGACGCCGCAGCCTCAGCCAATGGCGAAGCGGCTGCGACAGCAGATCTTGGGCCAAGGCCAAGTGAAGATATGGAAGGAGATCCATACAACTTTACAGGTGCCAGAGCTTCAACTAGTATGTCGCAAAGAACTATAGATCAAATTAAAAAGAATTTAGCCAATGCACAAACGGATTGGGACACACAATACGGCGATACACATAATCCGAATGGTGTTGTAATATATAGTAAACCTTCATCAGCTGTAACTAATTTTGTTCGTAGAGCATTTATTGCTAAACCTAAAACATCTGGCGTAGATACCGTAGACACAACAGCGCCTACCCAACCAACAGATGACTCAGAAGTAGACACAACAGTACCTGCCCAGCCAACAGATGACTCGGCAGTAGATACTACTCCTGCTAGCGGACTAGACTCTCCTCAGGGTGCCGACGATGCTGTAGATGTTGACACTGATACATCTCCTATCACACAAGATGATTTAATTGGCGACGATAAAAAGAAAATTGTTGCTCCTGTAGTTTTAACTCCAGGCGAAACTACGTCTAAAGCGCATGTTACTTACCTACATAAGATAGCAATTGCAAACGGAGATATGGATCCAATATCTGTTGCAGCAATGCTTAAAAAATCTGAGGAAAGTTTTCCGGGTATTACAGACGATGTATTACCGGGCGGCATTGATAGTTATGTACAAGATCCGCGCACAGTAAAGAAAACACTACAAAATGATTCCAAAACACAAACTGCACCAACTGATGTAACTAGAAACGGAAAACCACCCAAAGGGACGAATGTAGAGTTAAACGGACAAGACTACACATTTGCAGGCGCAATGTGGGTTCCTATTAAACCAGACGGTAGTCGTGGCAGCACAGGTCACAAAAATCACAAAGAATTAATGAAGAAATGGCAGGATAGTACAATAGATCAAACTATTCCTGACCAGCTAAAAACACCTGACATGGATTCTGCTGACAATATAGATACAACAGCTCCAGATGCTCCGGCAAACACAGATGCTTCTATTAAAAAAGCACAAGACCAAGTAACTCCCGATTTAACGCCAGAGCCAGCTACAACAGATCCAGTACAACAAGGCGGCAGAGGAACTCCTCCTACAGCCGCTCAAAGTGCTGAACGTGCTGCAATGCGCAAAGATACTGCACAAGCAGCAGCAAATGCAAGAATTGCTCAACAAAAAGCAGATAAAATAAAAGCAGATGCACAAGCTAAAGCAGATGCACAAAATACAGCAAGCGATGCGAAACTTATTGCACGTGGTAAACGGATCGCAGATCAACAAGCAGATGCTAAAGTAGATGCACAAAATACGGCAAGTGATGCGAAACTTATTGCACGTGGTAAGGAAATAGCAGATCAGCAAGCCGCTACTAAAGCAGATGCACAAAATACAGCAAGTGATACGAAACTTATTGCACTTGCGAAAGCATTCTCAGATGCGTCAAAAGATGCAAAAACTAGTAAACAAGACCAAGCTAGTGATGATAAACTTATTGCACTTGCGAAAGCACAAGCTGATGCAGATAGAGATGCAGCAATTCAAGCTAAAAAACAAGCAGATTTAGATGCACAACAAAAAGCTAAAGATGCACAAGCTCAAAGAGATGCTGAACAAGCTCAAAGAGATGCGGAACAGCAACAACAGCAACAGCAACAAGATCAGCAACAACAGCAACAGCAACAAGATCAGCAACAACAAGATCAGCAACAGCAACAACAGCAACAAGATTTAACTCCTGTTGTATTGCCTAAGCTGACTAAAAAGCAACAAAAAACACAAGCACAATCGAAAATAATGACGAAAAAACAAGTTGCTAAAAACGCAAATAAAGCAATACGTAGTCCACGTGGCGTAGACAAACCTGCCCAAAAGAGAAATCTTAAATTAAATCCGTTTACTCCACTAACTATGCCAGATCCGATGAATCTATCGAGATATAAAAGTTTTGGCGAAAACATCAATGGGAAAAATAATATGAAAAATCTTCAAGAAGGCTATAAAATTATGCCGCCGATGGATCCAAAGTACACTGAGCGCAGTGGCTTAGAAGGTCCCTTTACTATGCTAAGTGGTAAAGTAGTATACTACGATCCAAAAGAAGGTAGTTATTACGATCCAGATACAGATATGTATATGTCATATGATGAATTTCAAAATCATGATAAAGATTACAGTGGTATGAAAGATGAGCGTAACGAAGTTAAAGAACATGAAAATGAATATACTGCAAGTGACATTATGTCAGATGATCTTCCTGTAGGTATCGACTTTGATACGAGTAATCTTCCAAAAGTTAATTGGGACATGCATAGCGTAGAAGAAATTAAACTCTTTGTAAATAATTTAGAAAACTTAGACTTTGAAGATGGCTTAGATGTTAATGATAATGGATATGATGGTTCTAGCGGAGAAGCGGCAAAGTGGGTCGAAAAAAATGTTCTTTCAAGACGCTCCGATGAAGTTGGCGAAACACTTAGCCCAGAAGACAAGGCACTTGTTAATAAAATGTACAACAAAGACGGTACATTAACTGATCTTGGTAAACGTGTTATGGGAACCAAAGAGTCTCGCACGTTAGAAAATCTTATGTCCAAAGTATTCGATAATGCACTAAGCGAATTTGAATTTAATCCTAGAGCAGGGCACAGAGACCAACCAAGTCACCCTGAGAATCGTGGTCTAACTCCAGAGTACCCTGAAATAAATGTACGCCCAAAAGCCCGTCCTACAAGTTCAGCACCAAAAACAAGTATGCGTCCTAAACTCCGTCCAACAAACTTACAAATGCGCAATGACATTAACAAAGCAGTACAGCAAGCAATGGGCGAAGGAGATGGACGTAAAAAAGGAATACATCCCAAAGGACATCCTATGAGAAGTAAACAGCAAGCCGCTATACATGCTAACGAAGGAAAAATGAGCGATAGTATAATTGTCGATAGTGAAACAATGAGCAAAGAAGAGTTTGCTAAAAAATACGGCACGGAGATGGCAAACGAATATTACGAAAGTATAGCAGCACAGAACGTACTAGACAATAGTATTCTAGCAAAAGAAAACGTTGACAAGCTGAGAAAAATTGTATCTGACAAAAGCATGATGCCAATTAAGTTCAAAGACGGTACTATGAACGTAGATATGACTACAGCTAATATTTTTGTAAAAGCGTTTGATAAAATGAAAGAAACTAACCAAGCTAAAGTATCTGAAATGATTAAAACTAAAGCAGGATTTCTACGAGTAATGGATATTATTTACGGAGCAATGAAATGAGACTATCCGATATCAAAACAACATCTTTAACAGAAGCACAATTTGACGAAGCTGCTGGTGAAAAAGATGCTTGTTACCACAAAGTTAAAAGTCGTTACAAAGTATGGCCCAGTGCTTATGCTAGTGGCGCACTAGTTCAGTGTCGTAAAAAAGGCGCTAAGAACTGGGGCAATAGTAAGAAGAAGTAATATGTTTATTGAAGAAATTTTAACAGAAAAGTGCTGGAAAGGCTACAAAAAACATGGTATGAAAACTATGTTTGGTAAACGTGTTCCTGATTGCCGCAGGAATGAATCTGTTGGCGGCAAGTATAGTGCATGGGATCATCAAGAACCAGCAGATTACAGTTTACAACTAGAAAAAACATTTGGTGAACCAGATGAGATGACCGACGAGCAAACTGTTTGGCATAATATTGATGGATTTAAACGTGTAGTATGCAGAGATGAATATATCTTACATGGATCACCTGCACCACACTATGACTTTGTATACTGTTATGTTGACTTAGAAGTACCAGAA
>Ga0098055_1001937_pt1 | contig 10992 bp, 9 predicted proteins | sample 17_taG_FD_75107 | JGI IMG/M metagenome (GOLD analysis project Ga0098055, IMG submission 75107) | Marine viral communities from the Subarctic Pacific Ocean - 17_ETSP_OMZ_AT15314 metaG | ecosystem: Environmental > Aquatic > Marine > Oceanic | place: Pacific Ocean | collected 2015-01-18 | reverse complement strand
TAGTAGAGCTCGACCGCCTCCCCCTTGTGGACGCGGAGGCCGAGCACGTGGGCGTGTGACGCGGGAGCCACGCCGCTGGTGTCGGCCAGCGAGGTCCCGCCCTGCCACCGGACCAGCTCGAGCTCGAGGGCTGAACCGATGTAGCTGGACAGGATGCCAAAGCCGGAGCCGCCAGACTCGGCCATCGGGCTGTCGTTGGCCTCGACCCCGAACAGCACGCCCATCTTGGAGGTGCTCCAGGTGTCGTCCTTGACCAGGAGCTGCAGGTCCACGGTCTGGCGGATGTCGGTGAACTGCGACACGAGGTCGCTGATCAGCGCGCCGATGCCGCAGCGCTTCGTGGCGCCCTGCCAGGTGACGGTCCCCTTCGGGACCATCTGGAGCCCGGTGCCGTTCACGACCTGGAAGTCGTCCGTGTTGTTGGGCGACACCATGCCGCCCGCGACCCAGGTGTTGCTATCGATGGTGCAGGTGCCGTCGCCCTGCGCGTGGATGTCGTAGGACGCGTGGGCGGCGAAGTCGAGTTCGTACTCGTTGGAGGTCCACGAGTCGCCCGCCGACGCCGCGGCAGGCGCTACCTTGTACCCGCCCATCTCAGGTGTCCATGTCGAGCCGCGCGAAGGCGGTGTTCGTCGTCGCGGCGAGGTAGATGTTGGTCCCGTTCAGGTTGCGGGCCCGGTTCGGGCTGACCACGTACTCGTAGGCCCCACCGGACCCGACCAACATCGCGTCGTCAGACTGAGCCGCGCCATCGGTGCCCGCCGCTGCGATCGATCCCGCATCGGCCGTGGCCTTGTCGTTCTGCACGAAGCTGATGGTGACCCGGCGGCACCACGTCGGAAGGGTCACCTCCTCGCAGTTGCCGGCGGTGCCGTCCAGGGCCACGTCCTGGGTCTTGGCGGCGGGGGAGATGGCTGAGAGGTCGGTCGCCATGATGGTGCTCCTTACAGGGGGGTAGTCTACGTCGAATGCATGTCGCGGGCCACGTCTTCGACGAGTACCAGCGTGATGGACGTGGAGGCCGGCGCGATGGTCATGGCCCCGATGATGGCGACCTGTGCCGTCAGGCTTACGTCGGCGTCGGTGATGGTCACGACGGCGCCCAGCTCGAGCCACGCCAGCTCTATGCCGCCCTCGTAGCTAACGGTGCGGGTCGTGAACCCTCGCGCCCTGATCATCCACGCGAGCACAGCCGATGCCGATGCCTCTCGATAGAGGATGTCGCTGTTGATCTCCTCAACCCGGTGGCCGAACCGCGCCTGAGACACCCAGGCGTAAACGCTCCCGTGCTCACCTCGCGCGGAGAGGTTCGGCTCTGCCTTGAGCACCGTCGTCCGCTTCCACTCTCCGGTGCGGAGCCGCTTTGCGAACGACAACCTGAGCTCGTTGACCACGTCGTGACGCGTCTGCTCGTACTCGATGGCGCTGACCCGCTCGACCTGTTCGCCCTCGGTCAGATCCAACACGGCGTCATCCGCGGTCGCGGTGTAGTCCCAGACGACCGGATACACACCGTCCGGCCCGTTGACGATGCTGCAGGGCAGGAGCGGTAGGAGGTTGTCCGTCAGCCAGTCCCACGGACTCACCTGCTCGTCGAGCATGGCGCTAACGGTAATGGCGTTGAGGCTCGTCGCTGCCACCTGACAGCGCCCAACGTCCACCCGGAGCGTGGACTGCTGCAGCATCCAGAGCAGCACGTCACCTGCCCCGGTCAGGGTCGGCGTGTCATAGAGACCCGCAAGTCCGTACTGAACCGCCCCGCCCGCTCCATTCTGCCAGACCACCCAATAGCTCGACTCCGCGCGCACGGCGTCATCGGTGGGGCTGACCGTGGCGACCGTCCGGCCCAGGGCGTCCCGCTCGTGCGTAACGGCGAGGGTTTCGTTCCCGCCATCGGAGAAGAGGCGCACGTTCGTCGCCTCCACCGGGTGCCCTGCAATGAGCACCTTGGTGACGATGTCCTCGCCTGAGCCGCCCCCTGCAGCGGTGTCCGCCACCGGAATGCCCCGGCTACCGCTGGTTCCCGTCGCCCCGCTACTTATGGTGTCGTAGTAGCCGGGTGCCCCGATGATCGTGGGGTACGCGAGGCCCTCGGTGCCGTCCGTGAGGCTGGTGTTGCCCCGCCCTGTCCACGCGTCATCGCTGACGATGGCAGTGCTCGCCGGGATCGCCCCGCCATCGGAGAAGGCCGGCTCCTCGAGCGAGAAAGCGACTGGCTCCCCGTCTGCTCCATAGCTGGGGTTGACCACGTCTCCGACCAGCAGCACCCGCCGGTCCTCCCAGGTAGTGCCCGGCACCCACAACGCGAGCTCACCCACCGCCGCGGAGAGGTCGTGGCCCTTCGCCACACGCGCCGCCACACCGGCCGGGAAGAGCAGATCGAAGGGGACCGACACCAGGTCCGGCGATGTCGAGAGCAGCGAGAAGGCCAGCGAGAGGTCTACCGCGCCGAGCTGGCCGTCGAAGACGTAGATATCGCCGTCTGCGTCAACGGGCGCGGCTGGCACCGTGGACCACCTGTAGTCCACACCGCCCCACGTCACGGTCAGGAGGTAGACCACCTCCGCACCATGGAGCTCCGACCGGAAGAGAGGACGGCCCGCCATTAGACGAGCTCCTCGACACTGACAGCGGCCACCCGCACCACCTCGTCGGTCCCCTCGTCACCTTGCACGTTCTCGATGCTGACCCCGTCCAGGCTGCGCCCGTACACCATCTGGTGTCTACGTGTGAGTACCTGCGTCTGGAGCGCGGACGCGATCTCGGGGAGGTAGACCACGGGACGGTGCGGCCCGTCGAGGTAGCTAATGAGACCGTCGAGCAGCAGCGGCGACTCATGCCGAGATGCACCCACCTCGCCCGACGCCTCAAGCTTGACGTAATCCGGGTCGGGATCCGTCCCGAGCATCTGCGTCAGGTCCACGCCGTCTTGCCAGGCGAACGCCACCTTGCGCGCGACGGGGCTGTACTTTACCGACCGGCTGATGCGGTCCGGCGAGGTGGACACAACCGCACCGTGTTCGACATCGACCGCCCGGCCCCACGAGTGACGATGCCCGAAGAGAGCCACAGGTCCGAGCACCATGTTCCCAATCTCGAAATAGCCGTCTGCGGTCGTCTGCGCGTCGATGACGAGCCGGTAGGCCGCGCCGCGCTCGCCTCGCATGGAGACAACCGCAACCATGTTGGGTGCCCAGACCTTGCCGGCGGTTCCGCTTCCAGAGTCGGCACCCGCCACGTCGTCGAGCACCAACGTCGCCAGCTTCCGGTCTGTCGAGTTGGCGAAGGCCCCCTCACTGTGCCACCCGATGTGGCGTGGGGTGCCCGAGTCATAGGCGAAGGTCCCGCCCGCCATCTCGTTGGAGTACAGGTAGGGCGTGTCCCCTTCGGTCCCTGTCGCCGGGATGATGGTGTTCCCGCGTCGGGTGTAGTGCAGGGTGTCCATGCCCGTGGCTGCGTCGAGCGTGACGAGGTCCACCCACGACCCGCCACCAACGTCACGCCGCTGGAGCTTGCCGGTGCGCCAGTTGATGCCGAACAGACCGATGGCAATGACATCGTTCCCCGGCATGCTCTCGGCTGTCGCCTGTAGCGTCTCGTCCAGGTAGAGCGCAAACGTGTGCTCGTTCTCGTCGGTGGAGCGCCAGCGCACCCGCGGCGAGCTCGAGACGGCCGGAAGGATGCGCTGCCACTCGTACTCGTACCGGGTCGCAATGGTGTAGGTGTCCCCTCGCCACGCCGGCCCGTCGATGGCCCTGAGCTTCGTGTCGAGCTCGGGCCCGATGCGGGTGGGGCGCGCGGTGTACCGCTTAGCGTGTAGGTCGGTCTTTGCTGTGACGGGGAGGCCCGCGGCCATGAGCGACAGGCGCGCATCGTAGCCGAGCCAGACCAGCCGCCACCGGCTGTCGCTCGTGGAGGCAGCCACGTGCCCGAAGCGCACCAGGTGGGAGCCCGAGGCGCCGCTGTTGTCGCTGAGGCTGAGGCTGCTGCCGATGGCGGTCCAGGTCTTGTCCAGGTCGCCCTCGCCCTGCCTGTAGTAAGCATACGCCCGCCCCACGCCCGCAGCGGATGCGTCCATGCCGAGTAAGATCTGCACGCCTGCCGTGGTGTTGACGGACACCGTCGCGATGGTGGACGCGCCCACGTTGTCGATCATGCGGATCTGCGTCGTGGTGAAGCGAAGCAGCACCTCAAACCCGTTGCTCCCGTCGTCGATGCGGGCCTGAAAGAGTACCTGGTTGCTCCCGACCGCCCCGCCGTTGTCAATCTGGACGTTCAGCATGGCGACGATGCCCTCTTGCAGCGTCCCCGTCGGGGTCATGTCGTAGTAGCGGGTGTTCGCGCCCGTGGTCTGGATGCGTAGGCCGGTGCTGGTGAGCGTCTGCGAGGCCGTACCGCTCGCGGTCCACCACGGCACGTCACCATAGTTGGCTGGAAACTCGATCGGGATGTACCCCCTTGAACACGACGCCTGATCGTCCATCCTGTGGCTGTTCGCCCGGGAGGGCAGGGTCTGCGTCGAGTAGCCGCCCTGGGACCCGACGCCGAGCGCGATGAGCCCGGAGGTGTCCGTGTTGAAGTTGCTGAACCACCGCACCGTCCCCGCCTGGACGCACCACGAGGCGTTATCGCCGAGGGTCTCGCCGGCTCCAGCGTCAAAGGCGTTGCGTGCGCCGTGGTCGCCACCAACATAGGTGAAGTCCACCGTGAGCGGGTCGCGGGAGTAGTACACAACGACGTTCTCGCCTCCGATGGTGTTTCCGCCCGAGAGAAAGTAGGCGGTTCCGTCAGCGTCTACCGCGAAGTCACCACAGATACCGTGCGTGACCACGCTGGCATACCCCGAGCCATAGGTGGGCAGCCCCGATGTCCCCTGACTCGCGGCATGGAACGGGACCCACGCATTACCAAGGACAGCCAGATCCGACGCGCCGGTATTGTCTGCGTCCATCCACGCGACAAGCAGGCCGTGCGGGCTGGAACTGCAGCAGCTTCCCGCGTGAGCGTCCAGCGTGGTGACCTGGAGGAAGGTGTGGCCAAGGTCGTCCGAGGCGTACTGATGGACGGTAAACGTCGCGCTGACGCCGGTCCCATCGTTCGCGTCGATCATCAGCAGAATCGCGCCCTCATGGTAGGCGCAGCGCATTCGGAACACGTCGAGGCCCGACGCCACCGCGGTGGCGAGGATGGAGCGCGCCGCCTCGGTCCAGGTTGCGCCGTCGTCGTCCGACCACAGCATGTTCACCTGACCACTGGCCGTCGCCCAGAAGAGCAGGAGCCTACCGTCTGGCAGTTGGCACATCGTGGGTGCGGGCTGCTCCTCGTAGCCCGTGGTCGTGCTGGCCTGCGCGTCCGTGTCTACGACCTCGACGATCGTCCACGCCGACGCCGTCAGCGACCGATAGGCGACCTTGATCCTGTCGGTACTGCTCTCCTCGGAGGCGTAGCAGCAGATCGCCGTGCCGTTCTGCAGCGTGATGGCGTGGAAGCCCCAGATCGCCGTAACGCTGTGCTCGATGAACTCGAAGCTGTGGCACATCGTGTAGGCGTCCCAGCCGCGTAGCGCCGTGTCGGCCTCGCTGGTCTCCTTCCACGCGTAAGCCGCGCCTTCGACGGCCGACGACACACCGGGGAGGCGACCGCCGCGGATGGTCTCCACGGTGTAGCTCTTGCCCGCGGCCTGGTCGCCGCTGGTCTGCAGCGTCATCGACGTGGCCTGACCAGGCTCGGGGATGCCTGGCTTGGGATTCGCCTGGGTGAACGACGACTGTGCCGCCCAGGCCGAATCCGCCGAGAGCCGGCGGTCGGGGATCAGCAGCCCCTGATAGGTGCTGTAGTCGGTGCTCTTGTTGGTGCCCATCTCTAAACGTCCCTGTGCCCGACCCTGCGGCCCTTCGATGTACGGATAGCCTGACGGACAGGCGACCCGGCCATCCCGTAGCTGTCGCCGAACACGACGCCGAACGACCGGGCCTTGTAGACATGGTCGATCCTGATCGTCGCCGGGGCCCCCGCGCCTCGGTTCGCCGCGTCAAGCGCTGCAGTGCCGCCGATGGCCTCCACGCCCTGACGGGTGAGCACCCCTTCGCCGCGCCGCGCGGTGATGCCCACCTCATCGGGCGCGTCACCGGCCGACCCGATCATGCCACCGACGTGGAATGACGGGGCGTCTTGTGATGCGACGATGCCAGCCTGTAGTCCGGCGATGCCGGCGATCGCGAGTGCGGCCACGGGGCCGCCGATCGGCCCAAGGGTGGCGTAAGCCTTGATCACCGCGACAGCCGCATCGATAGTGATCTGCGCGATGGCAGCGGCCTTCTGCAGGACGAAGAGCCGCTCATACTCGCTGGCGATAGCTTCCACCGCGGACAACTGCGTCATCACGAGGGATACGGCGTAGACCTCGCGCGCCTTCTGCTCTGCCGCCACGCGGGTGAGCTCCTCCTGGTGCGCCTTCTCCTGCGCCGCCTCGTAAGCCTCGAGTTCTCGCATGGAGGCCGACCAGCCCGCCTCGCGCGCAGCCCGTTCCTCGTCCATCAGCTCCAGCGAGGTCTTGCCGGTGGACGCTGTGACCTTGTCCTGCGCCGTCCCGAACTCGAGCACTGCCCCCGATAGCTGGCGGTGTCCTGCCGTCGCTGCGTCGGTAGCTGCCGCGAGATCCTGATAGGCGGCCATCGCCTCCAGGGCGCGGTCCACGGCACCGTCCAGCGCGTTGCCGTTCTCGTCGATGGTGTGCGTTGCGTTGCGCCACGCATCGCTCCAGCGACCTTCGAGGATAAGGGCGACCGTCTGGCCGAGCTGCGTCAGCTCCTCGACGACCTCCTCCACCGCGGCGCCTGCGATGGTCTTGAAGAAGACGAAACCGGCGGTGAAGTCGCGCAAGATCTCCGACCCGCCACCGAAGGTGTCCGTCATGTCAGCCGCGGCGCCACGGAGCACGAGCTGGAGCTCTGCTGTGGCGCGTTGCCACGTCGCCGCGCTGGCTGCCGCTTGCGGTCCCGCGTCCACGCCAAACCGCTCGCTCAGCTCGACAAACGCGGCCAGACTCGATGTGTCACCCAGAGCCTGGAGCACCTCAGCGCCGGACTTGCCGAACACCTGGGTGGCGGCTGCCGCGCGGTCGGTCGCTGTCTCCAACTCACCGATAGCGGCTACCGTCTCGGTAAAGACCGCGTCGGCATCGCGCAGGGCACCGTCGGTGTCGGTCACCTCGACACCAAGCCGCCCGAACGCCTCCACCATGTCCTTCGAGCCGCGGGCTGCGTCGCCCATGCTCTTGGGGAGGCGCTTGAGCAGCTTTTCGACGTTGGAGAACTCGAGCCCTGCGCCCTCATAGGCGACCTGAAGCCCCTCGATGGTGCTCGCCGCCACGCCTCCGGACAAGGTACTCAGGTCGTTCAGCGCGTTGCGGGCGTCGGCGGTCTTCTTCGCCATCGCGAGGGCAGCGGCCCCGGCGGCGGCGAACACCTTGGCTACCTTGACCGTGGCCGCGGCCACGTCGTTGATACCCTGCTTCGTGTTCTTCCACGCTGCCTGTGACTTGCTCGCCGCCTTCTCGCTGGCGGCTGTCGCTTTGTTGAGCTGCTTCGACAACTCACGAGCCATGCCCTTCGCTTCCGCGTCGGACACGCCGCGCATACGCTTGAACTGCTCGATTACTTGCGAGAGGTCGGCGCGGAGAGAGAGGTCTACGGTGTCGGTGCGCGCCATCTACTTACCCGCGATGCTCTTAGCCAAGTCGCGGCCGACTTGGCGGGCGAGCTTCTTGGAGGTCTTCTTGCCCGGCTTGGACACCAGCTCATTCCATACCCGGCGGCGGGGCTGGCGCTTCACCCGAATCATGTACGCGTATGGCGCGTCGTTCGTGATGCCGACCACGATCTGCTTGCCGTCTCGACGGATGTACTTCCGAAGGGACTTCTTGCTCTTCCCTGTCACCTCGGGCCACGCGGCTTTTGCGGAGTTGAACACCTCGTCAAGGACCTCCTCCATAGCCGACAGGGTCACCTGTCCAGATTCAGCCAGAGCGCGGTCCACCATCTCGCGGAGCCCGTCCGACATCTCCAGCGTGACGATGCCGTCTTTGATCTTCACGTCAACACCCCGGCGAGTAGTTGGGCCGCGTTCGGCTTGTCAGACTGGAAAGAGGTGTGGGTGATGGGCTTAGCCTTGCGTGGCTTGGCTGGTGCCGACCGGACGCGCCACCACGCCAGCAGGCGGATCTGGGCGGCACGGCCAAGGCTGTAGAAATGCAAGGGGTCCGTCCATCCGAAGGCGCAGGCGATCTCTATGGCGAGCCAGTCGAGCCCGCCGCGCCCTCGGTAAAACCCTCGGTGTCTGACACCTCGGTTTCCGTGAGGATGGCAGCGGCGCACAGGCTCCACGCGACAGCACCCGCGGCGAGGATGTCACCATAGGCCGCGCGCCCGCCCAACTCATCGAGCACCGCCCCGCCGTATGCCATCACATCGAAGGCGTACCCCTGGAGAGAGGCTTTCGGCGCAGCGCCGCCCGACCAGCACAGGCCGAGAGCAGCAGCGAAGGCGCGCGACTGGTTGCGCTGGCTTGCAGCCACCACATCGGAGAGAAGCGCGAAGGAAGTAGGGAGGACCAGCCGCACGGACTCGGTCCCCACCGTGATCTCGGTGTGCCCGTTCGTCATGGTCTGCCCTAAGCCAGCGTGATGGCGCCGTACACGGTGCCGGACAGGCTGAAGGTGTTGGGGTCGCCTTCCGCGATGTCGATGCTGAACGCCACGTCGTCGGCGGTCAGGATGTGCGTGCCGCCGGCCGGGTCGGTCACCGTCCAGGTCACCTTGAGCGTGTACACGTCGGCGTTGGCCCCCAGGGTGCTCACCGCGGCGCTGAAGGCGTTGTTCTGGAGCACGATGTCGGGGATCGTCTCCTCGCTGGCGTCCGACAGGTCGGTGTAGGTGGCCGAGAAGGACAGCGAGGGGAAGGTGCGCGAGGTCTTGCGGACGGTGTGCAGCTCGCCGCGGTCCATGTACGCCGTCAGGTCGTAGGGGCCGCTCAGGGACTGGTTCAGCCCCGAGACCGAGAGGTCCCCGGCTTCGTACTGGACGGTCACGTCGAGCGGGGTGCCGGTGCCGTCTTCCAGCAGGATGGTCCCGTCGCGAAAGTTAAGCGCTTGATCTTGGATAGCCATGGTGGCTCCTTAGAAGGTCAGGTGGTGTCGAATGTTGAATCGAAGCGTGTAGAGCAGGTAATCGCCACCAGCGAGGCGCTCGACAGCGGGGCCGGCGGTGTAGCGGACCCTGAGCCCGTCGTTCCACGCCTGCGCCTGTTGCGCCATCAGGGCCTGGACGATGCTGTGCGCGTCGTCGTAGCCGGCCTTCAGCGTCGTGATCTGGTCGAGCGGGGAGACGACGCGCAGGAAGCGGATCACCACGTCGGTGTCCACCAGCGCCAGCTCGCCATCCTGCTCTCGGGTCAGGCGCTCCACGCGAGGCTCGAGCTCGACTGCGAAAGCCTTGTCGGCCACCGACTCGGCCGAGCCGGACGGATCGAGCGGCCACAGCGCCTCCACGTACCCCGACACCGTCGCTACGCGGGTAGCTACGCGGGTGTGCAGGGTCGATAAGGGGACGGAAGCCACTACCAGTACCGATAGCCAGAGGTGTCGTTCAGGAAGACCTGGGACACGGCCCCGCGCTTGTCCTCGCGGTTCTCCTCGCGTCCGCTGTCGTCTGCGTCGTAGCGGAAGGACAGCGCGTTCCACGCGGCCTGGTAGTCGTCGAGGTACTCGGAGGCGAGCTCCGCATACTGGCTCTCGATGCCCATCCGGGTCTTGAGCGCGCGGAAGATGCGGTAGAGCGTGCGGTTCAGGTGCACGTCGTAGAGCGCGGTCGGTTCCATGACGAGGTTCGGCCGGTTGCCCTGCGCGATGAGCCCGCGGGCCACGTCGTACCACGCTTCGTCGAGCTGGTCCTGCCAGTCGGTTTGGCCGCTCGGCAGCAGCGAGTCGATCCCCGGATGCGCCCGCTCCAGGTCCTGGTCGGTGACCACCGCGTACAGCCGAGCCCGCACCAGCGCCGCGTCACTGCGGAAGGTGTGGACGATGCCGTCTGCCATGGTCAACGCCCACTCAACGCGCCAGCCCGTGCCGAGCGGCTCGGTCGTGGGGATCTGGTTCGTCGAGCTGCCGAACGTGACCGAGTACTCAGCCACGTTGGCGGTGATGGTGACCGTCTGCGCGTCGATCACCGGCGTATCGTCGGGTCCCTCGTTGGGCCGGTACACGCTGACCGTCCCCGACGCTGGCGCCGACGCGGCACCGTCGAGGAAGGTGGGGCACTTGATGAGCTGGGTACGGCCCCGCTCCACCAGATGGGGGAGCCGCAGATGGGCTGTGTAGTTGGTTTCTGCGATGCTCACCGAAGCGCTCCAGGGTCAGGGTGTGCGCGGGTCGATCAGGTGCGTTCCTGCACGACCTTGACGTAGTCGATCTTGAGGCTGTTGACCTCGGTGCCCGCGTCCCGCTGAATGCAGATGATGGGCTGCACCAGCGTGTTCGCCGACACCGCCGAGATGTCCACCGTGCCGATGGACACGCCGTTCAGGTAGAATCGCACCGCGGACAGGTCGCCGCAGTCGATGGTGAACACGGTGAACGTGTCGTCCACGAGGTCCGTACCGCCGGCCTGATCGTCGGTGTCGGTGGTGCCGTCGTCGCCTTCGACCATCACGTCGTTGTCGGCGCCCTCGACGCGGAACCAGACGTGGGTGGTCACATCGTCCAGGGTCGCCTCAGCGGTCGCCAGCGCGGAGCCCAGCCCGATCACCATGCGCTCGTCCGCGGTCAGGGTAGCGCCGGCCATGTTGAGCTTGGCGCGCACCTCGAAGATCGGGTTCTTCGAGAGGTTCACCATCAGGGTGTCACCCCACGACAGCCGACCGGCCTGGGCCTCGCTGGTGGCGTCGGAGAGGATCTCGTAGACGCCGTTGGCCTCGGAGACGTAGTCTCCGGTGATGT
>Ga0098055_1001934_pt1 | contig 10999 bp, 18 predicted proteins | sample 17_taG_FD_75107 | JGI IMG/M metagenome (GOLD analysis project Ga0098055, IMG submission 75107) | Marine viral communities from the Subarctic Pacific Ocean - 17_ETSP_OMZ_AT15314 metaG | ecosystem: Environmental > Aquatic > Marine > Oceanic | place: Pacific Ocean | collected 2015-01-18 | reverse complement strand
TTCTGGAACCAATCTGCTGGTCGGTTGGCTTCTTCTGCGAAAAAACTGACTGGTCTGTCCTATACAAAGCGAAGGAAGCGTAATGCCTAATAAAGATATGATGAAGCCAGATATGCCAGATATGCGTGGTGCAAATATGCGAGAAGAAAGACGCCCACAAAGAGACATGGGTCAAGCATCGCCAGAAATTGCGGCTGCTCTTGTATCGCGTCTGGGTGGCATGTCTGAGCAAGAACTTGCAATGCTCGACAGTGTTATCACACCAGAAATAGCCTCAGTGCTTATGAAGCTGCTGCCAGAGCTTGCAGAGCTTATTGCGGCCATAGAGGGTGGCGCAGGCGATGGACAAGCCCCTATGCCCCGTCAGATGGCTTCTGAGGGGCAAATGGGCGCACTGGGCGGCATGGGCTAATGATGATCAGAGTGGCGACACCTCTGGATATATCTGCATTGTACGGAATGCTGCACGTCATGCACTCCGAAACAGTTCATGATGTGTCGCCAATCAGGTCTGATAAGCTGGTCGCTGCCATTAGCAAGTGCATTCACGATGGCGTTGTTCTCGTCGCTGAAATAGACGGCAGAATTATTGGATCAATTGGTGGTGCGGAAATGACCGACTGGTGGAGCGACAAAAAGTATCTGGCTGATAAGTGGTTTTTCGTCTATCGACAGCACAGAAAGTCTACCATCGCCACTCGACTGATTAAGAAGTTTATGAAAATCGGTCAGGAGGCTGGCGTCCCAGTTAAGTTGGGCCATGTCTATTCTGGCGATATAGATCGCAAAGATAATTTTTACGAGCGGCTTGGGTTATGCAAAGTCGGTTCGTTATTCACGGAGGCTTAAATGGGCAGTTTCTGCACACCATCATATTCGGAGCTACCAAGCTCATCTGATACATATAGCGCAGATGAAGTTCCATCTTGGGTCTCCTCCGCTGGCCGATCATTATTTGAAAAAGCTGCCGAAATAGCAGCGTCCGACTATCCAACATATTCGGGTGACCGCATCGCAACATATGGCGATGATAACAGCAAGCTGACAGATCAGGAGCGCGAGGGCATGGAAATGCTTGGCACTCTTGATGATACTTTCCAGCCGTATTTGGATAAATACGAGGGCGTGGCTGACACTCTGGGCCAAGGCTATGACGCAGCAACACGCGAAGAGCTTTTGGGCGATCCGTTTAGCATGGACACAGCGCAGCCGTTTATGGACATTTACCAAGACGCCATGAACCCTGCCGTGCGTGAAATCGAAGAGCAAACCATTCGCGCTCAAAACGAGGCGAGAAGCCGCGCTGCAAGGGGCGGTGGTGCCTTCGGCTCACGTCTGGGCATTATGGAAGGCACAGCGGCAGGAGAAGGCGCAAAGGCCGCTGGAGACCTTAGAGCCACGGCAGGACGCGAAGGATTAGACTTTGCTGCTGGTCGCTTTGATACGGAACGTGCCAATCGGTTCAGCGCAGAAAATGCACTCAGAAGTGCGTATGAAACCGAAGAGGCAGCACGGGCTGGTCAGATGGATGCCTACGCAACTGCTGGCACACTGGCGGCTGACTTGCAGGCGCAAACGGCGCAGGGTCTCATTACATCTGGAGAGGCCACGCGACTACTTGATCAACGGGCGCTTGATTTGGCTTACGCTGATTATCTTGATCAGCGGGATTATCCGCAGGAGCAGCTTAACTTTGCTCTGGGGGCATTGTCCCAAACACCGTACAGCAAAGCGTCTAGGGGCTTCCAGACAGGCACACAGATGGCTGCTGATCCTTCGGTATACGGCCAGACACTTAGCGGTTTGGGCAGCTTGTTTAGCGCGTATAAACTGATGAACCAAAAACCATAGGGACTAGGGCATGGCACTGGGCGCAAGCGACACTACTGAATTTGACAAAATGATGGGTGCATTGGGAATGCTTTCTGGCAGTAAGGCTGGAGCGCAGAAAGCCTTTGACGCAGCCAGCGCCATGTACGCCCCCGTTGAAAAGGCCAATCCTTGGGAGGCTTCCCTGCGGTTCTTTTTGGAAATGGGCAAGCAGGCATCACAACCGAGTGCCACAGTCCTTGGCTCTGCCGTAGGCGCTGGTCTTGTGCCGCTTGACTACCTGACTGCCAAAAAGAAAGAGAAGCGCGACAGAGACCAGAAAGTGGCCTCTACGGCGTTTAGCCTTGCGCCAACGCTAAAGCCGAAGGCTGTTGGCAAGGGTGGCTACACCAACGTCATGGTTGACGGTGTGGCACAAGTTCTAACATCAGCAGAAATCCAAGCGGCGAAAAAAGAAGGCAAGACTGTTTCGCCTTATGAAAAGCCGTCTGCAACAACATCCACTTTCAAAGAGCGTAAGTTTTATAAGACTGGCTTTGATCCTGCTGTGGTTAAAAACGAAAATGATGCCGCTGATTTTGAAGCTCAAGGCTGGAGTTCTGTTCCACCAGTAGATTGGACAGACAGTAAAGGTGCTACATCAGAAGATGCAGCAGAAGTTCAATCAAGTAAAATACTTGATAGCGGCGTAGTTGTTACCGTAATGAAAGACGGTACTTCTAAAGTATTAGACGGGGCTGGAAACGAGTTGACAGGAGATGCCCGTACTGACGCTATTAGAATAGCAGAAGAGCGTGGCATAGAATTGCAAGGTGATAGATCAGGCGCAAGACGTGCTGCTGTTGTTGGCGTAGATACTGCTTTAAGTGCGTTTGAAAAAGTCGGACAAATTAGAACAAATATTTCAAATCTTAATGAAGCAAAAAGATTGGTCGTTGAAGAGGGCGCAAACACTGGTGTTATTGAAAGTTTGTTACCAAGCTGGAGAGCGTCTACCATTGAGCTTCAAAATGTCAGAAGTAGTCTTGGCTTAGATGTTGTGGGGTCTGTAACATTTGGCGCTCTTAGCGCAGGCGAACTTAGCCTTGCTTTGAATACAGCACTACCCACAAATTTACAAGAAGAGGCATTGGCTGATTGGTTAGATCGTAAAATAGATGCACAGCAAAAATTGTCAGAATATCTTACAAGGCAAGCAGTATATTTGTCAGATGGAGATAAGACAGTAGGTGATTGGTTAAGATTTGAGAAAGAATACCAAGAAAAACGTGAACGCCAAGAAGCGGAGCAAAGACAGTCTGGAACAAATTATGATTTCACTAATATGTCGGCTGCGGATATGGCAGAAATTGATGTTAGCACTTTAACGGGTGATCAGTTTGATGCTTGGGAAGAACGTATGGATGAACTGGGGCTTTAATTATGACAAAAGAAGAAAGAATTAGAGCGGCCAGAATACGTCAGGCGAAAGCACGGCAAGCCGAAGCTAAAAAAGCAGAAGCCAAAGCCGTCACTGCTGACCCAATGGTTCCACGCGCTGATGATGGCGCGGTCACAGTGCAACCTAAAAAAGCCTCTGTTCCACTGCGTCAGCAAATGTCCCAAGAGGGGCGTGATCTAGCTGAACAGGCAGCAACAGGTGTAAACTTATCTGGTGAAGGCGGCATTGTTGACGTACCTGATGAAGTTTTGTTGTACGGATACAGCGATGCTCAGAAGGCCAAAGACCCGTCACTAAAAGACGGCCCCATGATTTCCATCCCCCAAGCCGTTCAATTGGCTTTGGAGCTTATTGGTGATTCAGCGTTAACCGTGGCAGGCACTGCTTCAGAAGGTGCTGGATACGTTATTGGTGGCATTGCAGACCTATTTATGAAGGCAGGCATGAGCGAGGGAAACGCAACAAGATTTGCGCGTGACATGATGGCAATGCCAGACGCTTTTATGGGTTCTCCAAGCTCTCTAATGCGTGGTCGTAAAGTGGTTAATCCAAGCGTGGGCGGCATAACAGAGGCACAGGTGGCTAGACAGTTTACGCCTGATGAGATCACCGCAATGCGTACTGTTCAAGCCCCTGCCCCCGTTGCAGCGGCTCCCACGGCACAGGCGGCAACACAGACCGCAGCACAGGCGGCACCTACCCTAACTCCAGATGCGTTGGGCGAATTAATTCGTGTGGCATCTACTGGTGGCAGAGGCTCACAGAAGGCAGCGGAAGCTCTAGCGGCAGCGGCTAAAGTAAATCCAGACGCAGCGGCAGCGGCAGAGCGCCTTGGCATTGACGTGCCAGCAGATATTTTAAGCAATGACACGCAGCTAAAAAGTGCGGCTGGTCTAAGCCGATCAATTGCAGGGTCGGAAGCCGAAGCAGATTTTAGAAATGTTGTTGTTGCTGCATCTAGACGCGCCAATGAAGTAATGGCAGAAATGGATGCCACGCCTGATATTTCGACAGTGGCTGCAAGAATTAAAACAACTGTTTTGCAAACAAGAGCAGAGTTAGAAAGAGCCGCAAAAAGGTTGTACAAAGAAGTTGACGCAGCAGTCCCAGCAAGCTCATTGGTAGAGCCACAAAATAGTGTGATGCTTTTGAATAAAATGCTTGAAGACCTTGGCGGCGTAGGTGGCTTGACAGGAAAAGAAAAAATTCTTTTCGATAAATTAACAGACCCAAACACGCCTTTGACTTACGCCGCACTGAAAAAATTTAGAACCAGCATTGGAAGAGCCGTAAATCAAGGTGAAGGCGAATATGCTGATATGGATATAGGAACCGCAAAACGTATATATGGAGCATTAACCGAAGATTATCTTGCAACGGCGCAGAAGGTTGGTGGAGATGAAGCTAGAGCCACACTGCGTTTGGCAAATCAAACAACGGCGAAACAAAAAGCTCTAGAAAAACGTATGATTAATTTCTTTGCTAAAGATGGCGAAAAAAGTATAGCCAGCGTTTTAACAGCAGCAATGTCACAGGGATCAAAAAAGGGAGATATTACAAATCTAAACAGGATTTTAAAATTAGTTCCCCAAGAAATGCAAAGAGAGGCATTGGCAACTGCACTTGGCGCAATATCTAGGTCTGATAATCAGGCATTTGATGGGCCGTTTGATTTTGCCAAATTTTCGTCAACTTTTAATGCGCTTAAAATAAACGATGACGTTTATAAACGGGTGATTAAAATTCTTGGCCCCGAAACGGAAAAGGTCTTCAACGATCTCAATGACATCTCCAAGCTCATCACGCAGGGCCGTGCGGCGGTTATTCCGACAGGTAAGGCCAATCAAGCTGTGGTGCAGGCGATTACTGCCGAAGGAGCCGTAAAAACTGTTTTCCAAAGAATTATGGGGAATAGAATTGTTCGTGCTGGCGTTGGTTATGCGGGTGGAGGCCAAGCTGGGGCTATGGCTATGGACACTCTGGGTGAGATTTTGTTGTCAAAAAAAGACAAAATTAAAATTGCTGCGGCGGGTGATTTCTTTAATAGCTCTACGTTCAAAAAACTTGCAGTCTCAGCGTCTGAACCAGAAATTGCTGCTGCGATTAAAACGCCTGCGTTTAAACGACTGGCAAATGCTCTCAATATTAGTGATGGCCGTGGGTTCTTGGAAGCTGCACTGTTGGCGTCTTCAACAAATGAAAGCAGCGTAGGGCCAGCCGAAGCGGCCACACCAGAGGCACAGGCTATGTATGACAGTGTGAAAGTGCCGACAATGCAACTTGATGCAGACGGGGCTACAGCGGCCCTCATAAGGTCTCTCAGAGGCACTGACGCAGCGGCACAGGTACAAGAGGCCGCTCAATAGCTCAGAAGCCGTCCCTCAACCCATCCAATATCTCGTTTAGCGTGGGTCTTTTGTCTTTCTTTTCATAGACGCAGGAAAAGACCTTGGGACACTCTTTGAAGCTGCGAGTTGGGTAATGATAGGCCAGACCTCCATACCCCGCTGTAAAGCGATAAACGCAAATTTTCTGACCCGTATTTTTGTCGGTAAGCCTTTTCCACAGGTGGCACTGAACGTGCGTGGGATTGGCAACGCCAGCCAGCGTTACGGACATCAATAAAACTTTAAGCATTCTGCCCTGCCCTCTGACATGAAAAACTGCCCCTCACAGGGACGCCAAAAATATGTGAAGTTTTCTCTAAAAGATGCGGCCCTTTTATCATGCCTGCGGCCCAGCACTGATCTTCTGTTTTAAATCTTTCATCATTTTCCAACACAATCGTTTCACCATTTACAAAGAATATAATAATGTACAGCACCCAAGAGCCTGTCATAGCACAAGCGTTAGCAAATAAATGCCGCCTCCCAAAACGGCCATAATGCCCACAGCCAATCCCGTTATTGCAAGATTGTTTGCCATTTGGCGCTTGCTTTCCATTGCGGCATATACTGTGCGCTCTCGCTCTGCCCTGATTTTACGTCTCATGCCAAGCATCTCGTCATAGGTTCCCAAACCGAAACGATAATCCAACATAAACTTAATTTCGGATTCAAATTCTTTTAATTTTTTGGCGCGGATTGTGATGTCCATCGCCTGCTGTTCAATTGATGCTTCGCCGTGCTGTTTTTTTTCCAGCCAAGTTGTATTTTTGCGCTGTGATTCGGCGCGAGTAATATCGGCCACTGCGCCATACCAAGACCCAAGCTGCTTTGAAACGTCTTCAATGTCCCTGCCAGCCTGCAACAGCATTTTAACGCCCTTATAGGCGGTTGTGGCGGCAGCGTAGGCGCTCACAGGATCGATCATGGGTCATCACCCCCTAAATGGAATTAGGGGCATTATAGCGGCTATTTTGGCTTGTGAACAGAAGCAAGCTGTCGAGCCTGCTCCCTGATCAATTCACGCTGCCTTTCAAGCTCAAGAAACTGCCGATCCAGATCGGACAGAGGCTCAGGAAATTTAACTACTTTCTCATCACTCATCTTCATCCTCCTCAACTTCGCCACTGCCATCACAGTAATCGCAATCGACCCATTCGCCAACAGGCTCCAGCGTCCCACCGAAACGCTGGTACAATGTTTTTTCTACTCGGCCTTTGTGGCCTGTGTAATCACATTCTGGGCAGGGGATCATCATGCTGTCTTCCTCCCTGTGCGTAAGTTGTATTCAAACCGCAAGCCACCCAAGCAATCGCGACAACGGATGTAATCAAAGTAGCCTTGCGTCTTCATTGCCTCATGTGCGGCTTTTCCCGCTTTTGGGCTGCTGACAGTATCGACCCATTCTTCCGATCCACCGTCTTTAATTCCAAATATTTTAAAACTTCTACGTGCCGTTTTTCTCTCCTGATTGGTGGGGGCGCGATGGCCCCCTGTTGGGTTAATAGTCTTCGCCGTTGATTTTGACTTTTGTGGGGCGCTGGATGATGGTCTGCTTTACGCCATCACGGACACCATGTTCTTTGACTTTTGCCATGAAAGTCACTTGAGCGCCGTTTTCCCAGTATTGTGTGCCTTTGTAGATAATGACGTTGTCATCAGCGTCACGGCAGATGTGAAGGTGCGAGATACCATAGATGCCTTCCAGTTCCACGATATGCTTGACTGTAACAGCAAAGGCTTGGCGCTGACCTACTGTGCCAACAAACTCACACTTGCCATCTCTGGTGGCCCATTCGGCGGCTTGAGCGGCACGTTTGTCCAGAATGCGTACCATTGCGTCACGCATATTTTCGGTAGGACGGCCAAACTTCCAAATGCCTTTCTTGACGGCTGGAAAGAAACCTTCGTCCTTTTCATCATAGCCGCTCACAAAATCAATAATTTCTGCGGCACGATCATCAGACGCGATCCAAGCCTGACGCTTGGAGTTTGCATAATTTTCCAGCTTCCGCGCTTCAATGGACGGGTGGTAGTTATGCTCATATTCGTGTGTCGGGTCGTATGCCATTTTCTGTCTCCTTGGATTTTTGAATTTTTGATCTTACCTAATACATATAGTGATACCCCAAGATATATCAAGGGGTATCTTTAAATAATTTATTAGTTGGGTGCTTTTATTTCCCAAGCGTAGGCCACGCGCTTGCGGCGGTGCTTGGATTTACGGACGCTGTGCCATTCGCCAGACTGGTTGTCGATGGTCTTGTCGCCCGACACCACAATGTAGTGGCCCGTGATGTTGACCAGATAGGTCTTCTTGCGATCACGGGTCTTGAGCCAAGCCGCCAGCGTAGGATTGTGTCTGGCATACGATCCAACATCACGGCAGTAGTGTAACGTCATCTGAATGCCATTGGCCCCCATGACCGTCTTCATGAGCTTGTTGCTCATGCCTGTGATCTTGCCGCGAAACGTGTGACACAGGCACACTTCATATGCGGCGTCATAGTGCTGACGCATGAACACAGCAGCGGCGTATGGGCCACACCATGTGTGGCGGCTCTTGCTGGTGCGGAGGGGGGTGTGGGCTTGGGCAGTTCTTGGAAGCATTGGATGGTCTCCTGATTGGATGGTGGGTGGATGGGGCGGTGGCCCCTGTTAAACTAAATAACGTGCAGCCGTCCATCTAGCAGCGATGGCGTTTTCAAGCCATTCGATGCAGCGATCCCATTGATCGGGGCGGTCAGTCAGGCTGATGTCAAAGCCAGCCAAAACAATGATTTCTTCCAGATACAAAGCCTTGTCAGTCTCACGGGCATATTGAGCTTTGACCGATTGGGTGGCGAGGGCTTGGATGGCTGCTTTAGTGATTTTCATTTTTTGTCTCCTGATTGAATAGTGGGTGGGGCGGTGGTTAATATTGCGACAATTCTTGTTCGGTCAGGCTGGCGTAAAACTCAGCAAATTCGTTTTTCAAGTTCCTATCGCCAATATACTCTTCAAAGCTCTCGACTTCATAACCACAAGCGCGACTTTCGCTCCTGTAATTATAATAAGCCTCCCGCTCCTGCTCCAGAAAACGCTGGCGCACATGATATTTGATGTGCTTTGCCTTAGCTTTTGCTTCAGTGATCGTTGCCATAGTCTGTCTCCTGATTTTTAATTTTTTCTCTTACACAATACATATAAGAAATATATCTGGGAGTACAATATCCCCAGATACATTTAATTAATATTTTTATTGATCGTCCAACAATTCATCAACACGGTTCATGTATATCGCCAGAGCGTGGCCCAAATCTTTGAGCGATGCTTTCTCAGCACACTCGCGGATAGTCACCCAAGGGTGTGGCTTGCCGTGCGGATAAATGTTCACAGAGTTCTCAGTGATCACTGGGGCTGGCACTGGCTCCACTGGCAGGCCAAGGGCATTTGCAGCCTCTGTCCTGTTGTTGAGCCACGCCAGCAAGCTGGGCTTATCAGTGGGAACGTCAGTCTGCTCCGCGCCAATTGTTTTGGCTTCGGCTTGCGTTCCGACCCACTGGCCTTTTGAGTTGGTATAGAGTTTCATTTTTGATCCTTTCTAGATCGTTGGATGAGGGGCCGAAGCCCCCCGTTGGATTATGAGTGAAATTTGCGAAGAACGTCCCAGTCTTCTGCCAGCGAATATAAGTTACCTCCATCGCCAGCCGAGCGTTGGTCATAAAGATAAACTAAATCAGCAGCGACCAGTGAGCCAAATGTGCCTTCAGCTTCTTTTTGGCCCCAGCCAGCTTCGACTAGATCGGAAGCATCAACCCATGTGAATGGATCGTCTTCTAAATCAGCGAGGGTTGAACCGCCCATGTTGCCAAGGCAACTTTTGATCAAAGCAGTCATGGCATTCACTTGATTGGCAGTAAGGTTTTTGGTTTCGATGCTCATTGGGTCTCTCCATTTTTTGAATTTTTCTTCCTACACAATACATATAGGCATTCTGATCGGAGATACAATAGCAGAATACAAATTAAATATATTTAATTAATATGGGGAAAGCCAAAATGGGCGACTTTCCCCCGATGAAATTTATGCCGCGATGTGATATAGCCAGCAATTCATGTGGCCTTTGCCCCCGTTCCTTGATCGGACGTGAGCTTTCTTAATGACCAAGCCAGCATCAACAGCGTGGCGAATCGTTCCACACACATTGTGAGAGTTTTTCTTCAGCAGCCGTGCAATGTCTTGGCTCGTCATTGGCCCATGCTTTTCCAACACTCTCAAGATCGGCGTAAACGCGCCAGTATCTGTCCGACTGCGCTTTTCCCCTCTATCGCACGGTAGCGGGGGGCGCAAAGGCTTGCCGTTTGGGCCTTTCGTTCTCGCTTGTAGTCTTTCAAATTCTAGCCATTTATTCATCTGTTCCCTCCCTCAGATTTGGTAATCGTTTTGTCTCAGTCCACTCACAAAGTTTTTCAGTTCCTGTCGCGCCAACCAAAGATCATTCTGTGCATCTGGCACTGGGCTTGTGCGATAAGCCTCCCCCTCTAAACGATCCACTTGGCCTCTCAAATGTCGCAGTTCAGCCTCATGCGCTGGTGTTAGTTTTTTCATTTTTCTACAGCCTCTTCAATAAATTTACGATAATCCACCGTTGATTTTCCACGGCGAAAACTGTTTTGTGAAAAGCCTTTTTTCCTGCCTTTCGCCCAAACGGAAGCACTCTTTTTTTTATTCGATGGCTCAGTGGTGATCATTGGGAATAGTGTAGGTTGCAATTGCAGGAACCAGTGATTTATATCTCGTCTGCGCCGTATCCCACCTTTCGTGATGCGCTCACACTCAAACCCCATTGATCTCCAAAAACCATTCGCTTCTATGTCCGATCCGCAGCGCAATGAAATTGCATTGCTTGCCATGACACTTGCCATCTTTATTAAAAAACGAACAAGCTCTGCACCATAAAGTTTTCCGCGCAAATCGTATTGAATACATGCTTGGTGTATTTTCAAAGTTTCTCCAAACGAGCCATGATAAATATATCCAGCAGGATCATTATTCACCCGTGCCAATAATATTCTGTGGTTATCGACTTCACGCTCAAAAACTTGTTTTGGATAAAATGCTAACTGTTCAGCGTTCTTTCTTTGGAGGCTGTCGATATACGTCAAATCAGACGCAATGGCAGGAGCAACTTCAATGGTCATTTCTTCAAAAACTCCAGCACTTGCTTCGACGCATCGCCTGCGCCCTTTCCAACGATCACAGTGTGGCCCACTGATCTCAGATATTCGATTACTTTTTTTTGATCGGGAGACAGCCTGCCGCCCGTGGCCCTTTTCATTTCCACCCACAAATTGCAGGCGGG
>Ga0098055_1001931_pt1 | contig 11007 bp, 17 predicted proteins | sample 17_taG_FD_75107 | JGI IMG/M metagenome (GOLD analysis project Ga0098055, IMG submission 75107) | Marine viral communities from the Subarctic Pacific Ocean - 17_ETSP_OMZ_AT15314 metaG | ecosystem: Environmental > Aquatic > Marine > Oceanic | place: Pacific Ocean | collected 2015-01-18 | reverse complement strand
GAGAATTATAAATATTTTATTGACAACTTGGACAAAGATAAATTTTATGTTCCACCATACGATGAGGGAAATAGTAGTTTCTGTTTTCCATTTATTTGTAATTCACGAGAAGACAAACAAAAGTTGTTGAAAATATTGGAAGATTTGGAAGTTGAAACAAGACCAGTTGTTGCGGGTAATTTATTGCTTCACCCATTCTTGGAAAAATGGAAGGATACAGTCGAGGTTCCAAACGCAGAAAGGCTAAATGAATGTGGTTTGTATGTGGGAAATAGTCAATTCGTAAATGTAGAAATGATACATAAAGTTTTTAATGTAATTAATGATATATGGTGAAGATTTTGTTAAATCATATGGGTATTGGTGATGCCATTATGTTGAATGGTATGGTCAGACATTTTGCAGAAGATGGTAAAGTTGTTGTAGTGGCAAAGAGTTGCCATGAAATATTAATGCGTTTTATGTATCGTGATTTGGGAGACCAAATTGATTTTATTTTTGTTGAGACAACTCAGCCTCAACATGTATGGCAACAAGTTTGGAAATATCACAATAAATGCGGAAACCATTCTAGAATAATTCCACTTTCAACATACGGAATGGATGACCACACTTGGGCAAAATGGACGCAAACAGAGGGAATATCTAATTGGTCAGCGGTAGTATATAATCAAGCAGGTGTTCCCCACGAATACATGAGAACAAAGTTCAAACTTATAAGAGAACCAGAAAGAGAACTTAAGCCACCAGAAGAACCTTACATTTTTGTTCATGATGACCCCGAGAGAGGTAGAGTTATAAATGTTGATACAGAATTTAAGGTTTTCAAACCTCACAGTAAATTGACTAATTTGAGAGAAGAATATTTTGAATCAAATGTTCCAAATATTTTTGATTATATTTCAATCATTGAAAATGCAAAAGAAGTGCATTGCATGAACTCAAGTTATAATTGGTTCATTGAACTTATGAAATTGGGTAAGAAGGAAACAAACTTTTTCCATACAACAGTGGCTCATAAATATTATAAACCAAGCATTGTCAAACAAGTATTTTCAGATGATGTTTGGACTTTTGTAGATGAAGAATAAAATATAAATTATATTAAGATGAAGAAGAATATTGTCACCCGAGAAATGAAAAGAGATCAAAAAAATTTTTTAAATGAAACAGAAAAAATGTTCGAAGAAATGAAATCAGAATTTAGAAGTCTTGCAACGAGTAGAAATAAAATCCCAAACAGAAAAACATACATACAAGATTTGATGATTTTAAGAATACGAATGGAACTCTATAAGACTACAAGTCCATCATATCACACAAGCCCTAACTATAGAAGCTTAAGAAAATGTATAGTAAATACAATTTATAAAAATAGAAATAATACAAATTAAAGACCTAAGTCATTTTTAATTTAATAATTGTCAAATCATGTTGACAATCCTCAATCACCTTGGCCTTGGCGATCAATTAGTCATCAATGGACTTGTTCGCCATTTCGCAGAGATTGAAGATTGTGTTCAAATTTTTGCTAAGAAGTCGCACGTCCCAAGTGTCCTATTTATGTATAGAGACCTTGGATCCAAAGTTGTTGTGGTTCCAGTCCACGGCTCATGCCACACGGCTGAGATGATGCAATTGGCAAAAGGTCACGTTTTGAAACTTGGAGTTCATGGAACCCCTCATCAACTTTTTTCAGATTTGGTTATTGGTAGATATTCTGAATATATTAATTGGGTTGCCATGATGTATATTCAAGCTGGTCTTAATCCTAATACAATGTATAAAAAGTTTAAGATTGTTAGGGATAAATCTAGGGAACTATTACCTCCCGACAAACCATATATTTTTATTCATGATGATAAACAAAGGGGTAGGGAAATAAAAATTCATGGTTCTGAAAAGGAAATTTATAGACCTATTGTTTCAAAGGCTTTACCAGATGGAACATATGAATACGATGATTTTAACATTTTCGATTACTTGACAATAATTGAAAATGCAAAGGAAAGGCATATGATGAATTCAAGTTATAATTGGTTAGTTGAGATTATGGAAATTGGGAACAAATCAAATAATTTTTTTCATTTGAATATTGGTGCTCATGATTACTTCCCCGAAAAGAATACAAAAACTTTATGCACCGCTGATCTTTGGACTTTTATCTAATAACTCTTTTCCTCAATAATGTTTGAACCCGCTTCTAAATTGATTTTCTTTTTAATAACAGCTCTCTCATCATTGAAAAAATAAACCATTCTCGCCTTTGTGATAAATTCTTCGTTGAACCCTTTTTCCTTTTCCAAAATTCTCAACCTGTCTTCAACATACCACAAAATAGAATTTACTTGTTTGAGTTCATTTCTGTGTGGTGTTTCGAAATCTAATTCTTTTAGGATTTCATATTCTTTCTTAACATTTGCTAGGCGAGCTTCATCTTTGATGTAATCCAATTTCAACTCAAGGATTGTTATTTTGTCAATGAGTTCCCCTTTAGATATTTCAACGAGCATATTAAAGAATAAAGACCTATATTCTTTAATATGGTGAATAAAGCTGCTATTGTTACTGGTCCAACTGGTCAAGATGGTTCATATTTAACTGAATTTTTGTTGGAAAAGGGATACGATGTTAAGTGTCTTATTCGTCGTTGCACTTATCCATTGAGTAGTAGTAATCTAAAGGTTAATCCTGACAAGGTTAAAATTTACGAGGGTGATATATTGGACCAACCAATTATTCACAAAATGATTCAAGATTGCGAAGACTATGACCGCGTTGAGATTTACAACTTGGCGGCTCAAAGTCATGTTGGTGTTTCTTTCAATTGCCCCAAATATACATTTGAAGCTAATACTTTGGGTATTCTAAACATTCTTGAAACTGTGAGACAAAACAAGCACCCAGAGAAATTCCGTGTGTATCAAGCTTCTACATCTGAGATGTTTGGTAAGGTTCAGGAAATCCCACAAAAGGAAACAACTCCATTCTACCCCCGCTCCGTGTATGGTGTTTCTAAGATGGCTGCTCATTGGTTGGTGAAGAACTACCGTGAATCCTATGGTATTCATGCTTCTGCGGGTATTCTTTTCAACCACGAATCTCCTCGTCGTGGTATTGATTTTGTGACAAAGAAGATTGTTACGGCGTTGAAGAATATTTTTGCGGGAGAACAGGAATACCTTGAACTTGGAAACATGGATGCCAAGAGAGATTGGGGTCACGCCCTAGATTATATTGAGGCCATGTGGATGATGCTTCAACAAGAAAACCCAGATGATTATGTTGTTGCCACTGGTAAAACATATTCTGTCAGGGAATTTGTGAATATGTGTTGTAAACAAATGAACAAGGAAATTACTTGGTCCGGTGAGGCTGAGAATGAAGTTGGAACTTGTGATGGTAAAGTTATTGTAAGAGTTTCAAAGAAATTCTACAGACCATGTGAAGTTGATTTATTGGTGGGTGATTCAACCAAGGTGCAAAACATTGGTTGGAACCCCAAGCATGATATTGAAAGTTTAATCAAGGACATGATTGATAATTAAAATATTTGGATACATTAAACATTAACCATGAGTGATGGTATGGAGATGCATATAATTAGTGTGACCCTTGTAGCTTTTACAGCCGTGGTCTATGGATACATGAATTTGAAGGCTATTGCCGAACATTCACAATGTGATGAGGGGACACCCCAAGATGAACACTTTAAGCGTTTCTGGGGTGCCTCCCTTATTATTGCTGCCACAATGGCGACAACAATTCTTATTTTGAAGTTTATGAACCCTAATGGTCCAATCTTCATGGCTCTTCTTTCACTTATCGGTTCCATTGGCGCTGGTATGTATTGGAAAACCCTAAAGGATTGTGAATCTGAAGAAGAAAAAACCAAAGAGGCTCTTTATTTCCTCGGTGGTTTTATTGTTCTTTTCTTCCTTTCTTTTGCCATGTATCGTAAAGGTGGAACACCAAAAAATGTTAATGCCTAAATAGGCGTTTGCAAATCTTCATCCACCTCTTCATCGGCCTTTTTAGGTTTCAACTGACCGAGTTTGATTTCTCGCTCGAGTAGTATATAAAGTATATACATCTCTAGTGCGATTATAAGTGAAGTTCCCGCTGCAACAATATTTGCACCCCGTTCCATTGAGAAAAATAACCATATAATACTTGATATTATACCTAATACTGTATAACTAATTGATACATCTGAGACATCCCTGGTGTCTAATATCTGTTTATAGTAATCAACAAGTTTCAATGAACCAAGGGAAAATGCAATGAGAAATAGCGTTTGTTCTCCTTTCATTTTTATATATCCTGATATTATATTTATAGAATGAAGGGACTTTTGCTTCAGCACGCGGACAAGATGGATACAAAGAGCATTATGATTGTTTATGAGGGTCTCAAAGATAAGATTGAGACAGAGGGTATTAACAAGGGAAACATGTGCACTTACGTGATGATGCTTTTCACAGAAGTGAACAAGTACAAGAAATTAACTGAGGATGAACGAAAAGAGATAATTCTTTCCATCTTGACTAAACTCATTAAAAATATTGACGGCAACGAAGAACAAGACAGTGATATGGAGATATTGTTATTGTCCCTCGTTCCAAACCTTGTTGACAGCCTTATGTTAGCATTAAACGCAAGCAAGAAATTAAAAGAACTTTTGTGCTGTGGAAAGGTATAAACATTGGAGACATATATTATTCATATGAAGTTTCCAAGTTTGAAGTACATGGCTAAGCACGGTATTTACAATGTTAAGCAACTTCATCAGCCCCACAAAGTTGTCAATAAAACTTTATATAACGAGTGTCCTGTTTGTGCTTATGTTCATGATGATGTTTCATGTGCAAATTGTCATTTAAAAAAATAGTTCCATGTAAAAGTATAATCACCAAAATGGGTTATTGCACCGTTCAAAGTTTCATGTTCAAATCGCAGCCGCCGTTGAAAGGGTCCCACTCGTGATGCGATTACAAGCACTTGCCACTGTTGTGCAGAAAGGCTATTACTTAACAGGTTGTATCACGAGTTTCGGAAGAAGAACTCTCCAAATAATAATTTTTCAAAATGGTTAAAAAGAAAACACGGGAGAATGGTTATAATTCGTAGGAGAGCTGATGGTTCGATTGGAACATCTATTCCTTGCGTTTTATGTCGAAGACAAATTGAAAAATACCAAGTAAGTTGGATGGCACATGACGGAGAGAAATGGGTGTATAGCGATAAAGGCAATACACCTATTTCTAGGCCTACAAGTAAACAAGTTCGTTTACTAGGTTTTGGGCTTGACGATCAATCCCAATGCAGCTCCTAAGTCATTTTGATCCCTCTTCAATGGTTTATTTCTCTTGAGTTTGAGGGTATCATTTGTTCCCGCCGCATTCTTTATTTCAGACATCTTATTCTTTGTGTTTGAAATAATAGGAATTAATCTATCTACCTTTTCTATAGTTTCTAGTTCTTTAGGTTTAGCTTTATCAATTTGTGTATTTTCCCTAAACTCTTCTATTGTCATTGGACCACCAAACATTTTTAACATATACCTATTTGGTGCCATTCTGACAGAACCTATTATATTATACATTTTCTTACGCATTGTAATTATGTTCCCACAAATAATGCCACCTTTATTTACTCCGTATTTGTTTATGGCATATGATTTCATACAACTCCACGAACAAAACGAACCTTCGGTGACATATTTATTCCGTAAATAATCATAATGGTAAGGAAGCTTTAAAGTCTCACTTTCATATCGATGACAACACCACCAACAACACACACCTTCCATGTTATTTTTAATTAGTTAAACATCTTTAAGTCTATCTTGTCATCATTAAGGCGAAAATAATTAAAATTACAAAAATGAAAACTCCCAAACCAATACCAATCTTCGCTTGCATGCTAAGACCTTCGTCTTCGTCTTCGTCTTCGTCTTCGTCGTCCCCCCCGGCTTCTTCACCACTTGGGGTTGTTGAAGGAGTTGATGAGCGACTTGATGAGGAGGGAGTTGGAGTACTACCAGCGTCAGTTCCTGTATCAGCATCAGTATCAGCTGAAGGTTCTGATGGAGTATCTTCAAAATTACAACTTGTTTGAATGCTAGTTCCAGTGGCTTGTCCAACAGTAATTGGAACACCACAAATTTGAATATTTCTAGAACATCCTTCTAACGCATTTTCAGGAATAAATTCACTTGAGGGGCAAACAAAACATTGTTTTTGTTGTTTAAATAAATTGTATGCTCTTTCCCCAACTAAATCTTTCATTCCTTCAATTTTATCAAGAGATTCTTTGCATCCCGCAGCATCTGGATTATTATCACAAAGATCTGGTGTCAAAGTGTTATAGCAATTACAGAAGTTGTCTTCGGGGTGTTTTTCACAATACATTGTCCCCAAATCATCAAAATTAGCCTGACCCAACACATCTAAATTACATGTTTTTTTATCATTTCCCATTCTTTCAATATCTTCACTGCAATACTTGTATGCCTGTTCCTTTGCTTCACCACGCTGAGAACATTTTTTATTATCTTTGCCAATAACTTTATAAAAATTATCGGTGTCTTCGCAATATGTATCTACTAATTTTTCATACATATACTTTCGTGGGTCTCTGTCTTCATTTGAAGTAATTGTATCCAACTCGGTCGCTTTAGAATCAAAATCAGCTTTTTTGTAAATACAACGAACAGTATTCGCATCTTTCCAATACATTTCACCACCTGGACATGGATCCCCTTTCAATATTGTATCATCTAACTTTTTGGAGAGTGGTATTTTATCTCTTCGTGATTTATCAATAATTACACCACTATCTGGATTATCAAAATTATTACTATCGGTCAATCCAAATATAGTAATATCTTCCCTAAGTTCTGTCTCGGGATCATGTTTTTTAATTTCATAAAATTTAACTTTTGCAATTTTATTTTCTGCAGCATTTAAACCCAAATGATTTAAATCTCCATCAGTTGTCAAGAATGCACGATTACCACCTTCATTCCAAAAAGAAACCGCGGCATTTCCAACACACCCCTTCACAGATACTGATTTACTCCTATTTTTGTTCCAATCTTCAAAATCATAATCTTTGCCCTCTGATGCAGTATGATTCCAGTGTTCCTGGTTTCTTTCTTCATAAACTTCTGCGTAGCATCCTTTTCGTGTATCCTCGGGGGCTGGACGATTTGGTCTATCATCCTTAATACGAGCGGTGTAGCGTCTTTTACTCCCTATACCACTCCCATGGAATTGACCAGACCAATAAGCTCGGCTACTCACTTCACAGAAAGCAGAATTGTCTTGTCGAGGATTTTCCCAAGAATTGTCGTGAGCTCTATCTTTGTATGAAAAATTATAAGCCAAGCATCGTCTTCCACCCAAAGCTTTACGAACTTCTTCAGTATTATTGATACATTTAGTAGCACAGTCTGAGCGACCCTTAGAAGAAACTGTATTCCTTACACAGTCACCTACCACAGCGGAACATGTCTGTTTTCTCTTAGTTTTACCGTGAAAGTACTGACCTGATTCTTCCTGTGTCACAGTCTTGTTGACCATTGTTAATTATTACAAAGAATTTAATATCATGACAAGCCCATCGTAATCATTTCTTGTTATGTGTTCTTCAACTTTTTTTAATGTAGCTTGGTCTGGGGTAATAACTTTGAAACGACCCAATATATTTGATCGGAGTTTTGAAATATGTTCCTTCTTTTCAAACAAATATTTCTTTAATTCTTTTTTGGTTGTATCAATAGAGGGAGCTGGAGCGGCGTCACCTTCCAAGTAACTCTTCTTACAGGATTTCAAAAACATATTCATAACAGCAAGAACAATAAAAGCTAGAAGGAGGGTTCTCCAATTAAATACAGTTTTACTCATTTGTATTCAGCGGAGATTTTTTATCTAGTACTAAGTCTTGTCTTTCTGGCTTGCCTGGATTGATTTTTTATATGCATATATCAATAATCCAATAAATATTGGAGAAGCAATTAATAAAGTAAAAGCAAATCCTCCAGGTTCATTCAATTTATCTACTTTTTTTTCTCAGTTCATCATATACCAAAAATGGGTTGGTGTGCCCTTGGATTACTCGGCACAGGTTGTGACGCAAAGCAATCAGTAAAGAAAGTTTTTAATTTAGATGCTGTAAGTAAAAATGTATATGAATCAAGTTCAAAAAATTCACAAAAAGTTAATGCTACAAGTGGCGCAGTTGCCAGTTTAGACATTGAAATTGAAAATATGAACCCAGGTTGCCCCCTTAATGTAGCCCAAAGCATTACAGCGGAAACAGTTTCTGATGCTACCCAAGTTGTTGAAAATATCGCAACAATGACTACAGATGTAACAAATGATATTACTAATTCAGCTGATGATACCATCAAGAGTACATCTGGTTACTTAAGTTTAAAACCAGGTGCTAAACAGGACTTCCAAGCCGAATTGAACAAGTCTATTACAAATATTGTTGAAAGAACATTTGAAATGGAAAATCTCCAACAAGTAAGTGCGGCTTCTATTAAAGTTGCGAAAGGTAAAATTAAAGTTGTAAATTGCAACGCACCAATTGATATCAAACAAGATATCGTAGCATCTACAATTTCCAATGCTGTCATGGAAAGCTTAGTTGATGCATTCGTCAATGACGCGACACTTAATGAAGTTATTAATAAATTAGACACCGAAACCGAAGAAGAAAGCAAAGGAGTTTTTGAATCAGTTGGTGAAATGTTTCAAAGGGGATTCGGGGGTAGCGCTAAGTGGGTCTGGATTGGTTTGAGCATCGCATTATGTATTCTATTTATTGCTATAATGAGAGTTGCATTGTCACCAGGTGGACAAGACGCAATGAAGTCTGCCGCCGCTTCTAGATAATTTATATTAATAAAATTATTGGTAGTATATTTTTGGGCTAAACAAAGAAATTAATTCATTATCTAATTAATGTATTAAAGACTTAAAATTCTTTAATTATATATGATACTATCCATAGATGTCGGCATCGTTAATTTGGCTATGGTCCTCATTGATGAGGAAAAGAAAAACAAGATTGTTGAATGGTCCGTAGGGGGTGTTCCCATGGAATCAGATATTGGACTTTTCAAGAATATGGTTGGATATTTAGATGGATTACCTTGGATTCTAAAATCAAATATTATATTGATTGAGAAACAGCCAGGTAAAAATAAAAAAATGAAATCTGTGGAACACATGCTTCATACATACTTTTTGTGTAAACGCCCCGAAGCAGAAGTTATTATTTACGACGCAAAATTTAAAATTCCAGATATTGTTGGTGGTGGAAAGACACAATACAATAGAAGAAAGAAAGCTGCCATAGAAAGATGTCAACAATTTTTAGAAAGTAATGACATTAATAGTCATCTCGTAGACTTTTTTAAAAGTCATAAAAAGAAAGATGATTTGGCAGATGTTGTTATGCAGACATTAAGTTTCCTCCCCTCAAAAGATAAAAAAGTTGAAAAGGCAACCCAAGTCAAGAAAGTTTCTGCGAGGAAACCAAATCAACACCAAAAGGAATCAAAATATTCTCGTTCAAATTTAGCCTGGCTCATAAAGAACGACGGAAAAGACAAGTGTTTGTCAAACAAAAGATTTTTGAGAGATTTAAAAAAATATTATTCCTCGGTGGAACAACTAATTAAAGCTATTGGATAATATTAAATAAATGGAAGAAATTCGAAAGCATCATAATGAAGCCAAGAGATTACTCATCCAAAGTGTGGCACAAGAAGGTCAACACATTTTAGATGTGGGATGTGGTTTTGGTGGTGATTTACAAAAGTGGCACAAATGTGGAGTAAATATAAACATGTGCGACCCCTCAAGTGATGCCCTCGTGGAAGCAAAATCAAGAGCTAGGAATATGAAGATGAGAGTAAATTTCTATGAGGGTGACATATTTAATTGTCCAAACAGAAAATATGATATAATTTGTTTTAATTTTTCTTTACATTACATCTTCCAAAGTGCAGATCTTTTTTTCAAGTCCATTAGGGAAATCAAAAAAAGAATGAAACCAGGTGGGTTGTTAATTGGAATTATTCCAGATTCAGAGAAAATTATTATGAAGACACCTTTACAAGATGATATGGGTAATTTTTTTATTACAAAAGGTTCAAGTTATGGAGGTTTCGGAGAAAAGTTATTTGTGAATCTCATTGATACACCTTATTACAAAGATGGTGCAAAGTCTGAACCCATAGCACACAAAGATTTATTATGGGGTGAATTAGAAAAGTCGGGATTTAGATTAGAAGAGTGGTCTTCCCTAGAAGGAAACCAAATCAGTGACTTATATAGCAGGTTTATATTTCATTATAAGTAGAGCGCTAATAAATGTAACAATTATACCCTTTTCAATTTTAGTTAATGGTTCCCAGTCTCCCCAAAAGTTCATCATTTTAATTAAACTTCAGTTTTACTTTTTAAACTAAAAAAAATAAGACTAGAAATTCCAGCTATTATGATTGTAAATGCGGAACCTACACAACATTTGGCACGCCTAGCTTCATCATATCTCAAAACTGCACTTTGATTCCAACCTGTCATCTTTTAATCTTTTCTTAGAAATTTTTACATATTCCTCGTTAATTTCAAAACCCAAATATTGTCTATTTGATCTAACGCACGCGATGGCAGTCGTTCCACTTCCCATAAATGGATCTAAAACTGTAGCACCTTCTCTTGTAAACAATTGAATGAGATGTTGTATAAGATCAACTGGCTTTACTGAAAGATGTGTGTTTGTTTCACCTTTCTCTTTTTTATTTGGTTTCTTTACCATAAATACAGTTGTGTCCAATACACCTTCTTGGGTTGTCATTATATTTGATGGGAATTTTCCATCTACTAATGTTTCTTCCGAACAATTTAATAACCCTGTTCCATATTTTTCAAAATTATCTATATATCTTCCTTCAATAGGTTTCACCGCTAAACACATGGGTTCTAT
>Ga0098055_1001929_pt1 | contig 11012 bp, 6 predicted proteins | sample 17_taG_FD_75107 | JGI IMG/M metagenome (GOLD analysis project Ga0098055, IMG submission 75107) | Marine viral communities from the Subarctic Pacific Ocean - 17_ETSP_OMZ_AT15314 metaG | ecosystem: Environmental > Aquatic > Marine > Oceanic | place: Pacific Ocean | collected 2015-01-18 | reverse complement strand
GTAATTTTATTACCAACCTGGTCAAGTGTAATTCCATCAATACCTTGGAACTCAAAGGCGTTTTTAACACTTGCTAATCTATTGACTGTCTCAATAAAATTAAAACCAACCAAATTAGGACTAATAAGACCAAAAGTAGATTCATACGAGGTTTGATTAATCTTACTGACTGTATCAAACAGATACTTGATTGTAATTGAGAATACTTGGTTTGCTTCTTCTTGGTGAACAAAAAACTCAGGCCAAGTGGAGTCGCCAATCTGTGAATTTAATTCAAATACATCCCTCAGTGATCTATGTGGGGTAGTATTGGCATTGTAAAGATCAACTTCTCTTGTGGTAACAGTTGTACTAATTGTAGAACTAGGTACAAAATTGTACCCATCCCAAACAAGGTGTTCACCAGTGTTAATACCAGCGGCACTAACATCATCCATTTTCAGGACTTCAACTTCACCAGATCCAGGTGTTTGTCCATCTCCACCCTGACCAATGCCAGACACCATTGTGCCTTCAGACACAATCATTCTTAGACTGTTAATCTGATTCTGTAACTCAGCAATGCGATGCTCAGTCAAGTCCTTAGTCATTGACTTCAGGTCATATGTTGCAGCAACAGGATTAAGAGCAGTGGTCTTCTTCATAAAAGGACCAAGTTGATCTCCAAGATCAGTGATCCAGTCCTCTCTTACATTCTCTTCTACCACTGGGTCCTGTGGGGAGGCAACCTCATTCATAAACTGCCCATAAGTCTCTTCAAAGAGATTATTAATATGATTACTTACTACTTTTCTATCTCTTTCTTGACTAATGTTATGAAGATGACCCTGCTCATCTAATTGATTAATAAATTGTTTTGCATAATCTTTCTTAGAAGGCGTTACTTCACCGTTCACCATATCACTTGCTTGGTCAAGCGAAAGTCCCTCAAACAGACCCATAATTTGGTCTTCAAGTTGACTATCAATTCTATTATCCATTTGGTAAGACTACTTTTATTCTTATTTATTACTTTTATCTTCAACCATTTATGGTAGAGGTGTCAATCCTGAAATATCAATGTGTCCAAACTTACCAGAACCTGCGACTTCCATTTTTACATCAGCTCCATTTGCTCTTGGACTAAGTGTTTTTGTAAGGGCATCATAAGTCCAAGGACTCACTGCTCCAGAAGCAGTTAGGTATTCAATAGTAACTACTGAATTTCCTATTGCAGGATTGGTAGCATCATCAACTGGGGTTTTTGCATAAACAACTTCAGTAAAATTCTTTTTGCCTGTAATTGTCTGGTTTGTGTCAAGTGTTACATACTCTGTCTTAAGAGCATCCAATCCAGCTTGAGTATAATCAACAAGGTACCCAACATTAACAACTTCAAAATCCTCATTTCCACTTGGAGTTTGAGAAGTTACCTTACCATCAAAGATCTTATCACCAGTTACAGTTTGTGGTGTTGACAGTGTTACAAAACCATCCTGGTCTTGTAGTGATCCTGCTTGCCAAGTATTAAATGCAGTGTAATAAACTAGTCTATTAATTTGTACTGTGGTGTTAGCAATACCTACAAACTGATCATCTGCAATACCATCTACAGAATTTATATACAAATCCCCAACTTGAGGATCTGTTAGTGCAGGACTATTGGCATCAGTTACATCAATATTACCTTTAAATGTAAGTGATCCTGGAATGTTAAGATTAGTTAGAAGACTACCATCACCATCAAACTTATGTGCTTTTAGTAATCCAGTGCTAGCGTCTAATTTAATTGCTCCACCAACCTGGATATCATTTGCTGGTGAAATTACATCACAAAAGAAGTATGTTTTGTTATAAACTTCAATTTTCTTTGTGCAATTTGAATTAGGTTTACCTAAAATGATTTCACCATTAACAGTGAGGTCATCCAAAATAACATCAATCTGCCCACCAGGAGGAGGGACAATGTTACCACCTAAAAGTATATCTCCATTAACAGTAATGTCACTTCCAAAATCTACTTCTGCTTTAAAATCAGTGCTACAATTAAATACTGTCTCAGCATTTACTTCTAGTGAAGTAGCACAAGGGGCAGTACCAATTGTTACATCACCTAATATATCTGTCTTACAATTAAGTGTGGTCTGGGAAGAAACTATAAACTCCTCTGGTCCTGCACATCCAGTACCAATATTGACACTACCTTTCAGAAATGTAATTTCTTCAACAATTAAGTCACCACCAACATTCAAGTCATCATTGATTTTGACAAAATTACCTGGTCCAACTTCAATAACATTTTCTTTACACACTGAGATAAACATCTGACAGTCACCCTGTGACCCAATGCCAGTCCCACAATTTGGGTTATTTTCTCCACAGAAACTGATACCAGGGAATCCTGGTTGAGTAATGGGAACATTAATCCCTTCTGGTAGAGTTGTGATACTATCTACAAGGTTCTCAAAGGTGATTGACCTAGTAATATTATCACTATCATTAATAATAACTAGATTGTCGTTGTTTAGAAAATCAGATACTGGTAGGTCCTGTATCCTAATAGTCTTGTCGATAGCCATCTGAAAATTCCTTTAGAGTTATTTAGATTAAAGTGGAAGCACTGGCAGGTTATTAAAAATAAATGTGTTATATAAAAACTTCTCAGGTTGATTACCTGCATCTGGTCTAGACCCAATTGCAAGTCCATCGCCAATATTCAAATCATCAATCTTTTCATTGATAACATCAATGTCTATTGAATTTGAAATTTGCTCAATGAAATTTGGATCTGTGATTAGAATGTTTGTGATTATGTCTACATTATCATTCAAAAAATCATAAGGACTTGACCAAATTGGATTGGTGTCATCGCCCTGTGATAACAACAAGTACCCATCATCACCGTGGTCAACAACAGGTGAGTTGCCAACATAAGTGCCAATACCAAATGCACCATAAAACTCAAAGTTGCCACCTTCTGTAAATCTTCCCCTTTCAATGCCATTAGTGGCAAATAACATAGGGGTATCATTTACTGTGTCAATTGAAGGTAGTCCCTGTCTTGACTTAAGATGCAGTTTGTTGTTATTACCAAACTCAAATACTGACCCCCCACCCTTGACATGCAGTGAGTCCTCAGGTACTTGGTTTAGTGTAAACCCAATACCAATGCGTTTCTTAACACCCTGAGTGGTGGCCCTCATCACCTCACCACCATCAGATGTGATGGCTACAGTGCCCACAGGACTTAGTGGCTTGTAAATACCAGTGCTGGTGTCTGATTTAAATGTTATGCTTGGTTCTGTCTCAGTACCATCAGCAAACAAGATTTGTTTTACACCAGGAAAATTGATGTCACCTGATAAATCCTGAATGGAATCACCCACACCTGCCCAGTTGATGCGCCTTGTTATAAACTCTCCACTAGCATCATCTAACTGATTAAGTACAATCTCATCAGTACCTTTAGCAGGCAATACCGCTGGGTCTAATTCACTTATTAGAATATCTGTGATAGTGGCCATAGCAACCCTTTCTAGTTATTTATGGAAGTGAGGCAAATGCAGAGTCAACAAAAATAAGTCCAGACATAAGGTTTTCTACTTCACCTGCAATGTTCACCATTACAACATTATAAACATACTTACCTTCTGGAATCAATTTTGAATCTTCAGATGCCATCCTAACTTCATATGTACCATCAATCCCATTTGGTACTTGAATATCCAATGGAAACACTTTGTACACAGGGTCAGTTGATGTACTTACATCTGCATTCAACGCACCAGGGTGCTTTGCCATAGACCCCTTAATTGTAGTGCGCTCAAGGTTTCTTGGTGAGTAGTCATCATTTCTTACAATAAATGATTGTACAAACCCAGACCCTGCAGACATTGTAAGATTTACTGGTACTTGACTAAAGTTCATAATAGAAAAGTTAGGCGAGGAAGTACTTCAACATCATAACCATCCTCTTGAATTGCAGATGCTCTATCACCTGAAGGTTTATTCACCTTCACACCATATCCTGATAGGGTTGGAGTAAGTGTACCATCACTTGAATCAAGTCTCCACAATGCAAGATTGCCATCATCAGCAATAATCCATTTATAATCATCCCACATATATCTCACGCCATTCTCTGCGATATACAAATCACCAGAGACTGGATCACTTGGCATATTGATGACTGTTCCCATCTTAGTACCCCTTTGGTGTTATTTATTAGTATTTGATGCAATACATCATTGCATAGTTATGAGGTCTAGTTTCAGACGCTCCACCTGCATTGACATTTGTTTCAATGCTCACCATTCCTGAATTGACTTGTCTACCTGTTCCTGTAGTAATGTTAGGGTCATTACCATCATCTGGACTTGACAGGAATACGTGGGTATGTGATCTTACCGCGTCTGTCTGAAAATCTCCAAGTTGTCTTCCTGCATCAAGGGTGACACCGTGAGACCATCCTCTCAAGAATGTTCCTCTTAAATCAGGAACATTAAAAGTTGTGGTGGTGTTTCCACTGCCATAAGTCTCACCAATCGCAGCAAACAAATCGCTGTAGGTTGTTCTATCAACTTCTCTACCATCACATTCAAAATAACCAGCTGGAGATGTGTTACCAGCAAATGAAATCACCATCCCTGCTGGATTACCCAGACCCATTGCTGGCAAAGCTTCTTTCAGTTTAAGTGGTGTGATAGCCTTAGTGTCATCACTACCTGCTACTACCTCAGCTGAGGTTGCAATTTTGATTGTACCAGAAGTTGTCTCAGATGATTGTGGAACAAATGTAATTGTTGGATCTGCCAATGCAGCTTTCAAACTAACAGGTGTCACTGCAACATTAGTTTCAGTTCCTAGCTTTGTTTCCTCAGTTGTTGCGTATTTTGCTGCACCCCAGGTTGTAGTTGATGCTTGCTCAATACCAATTGTAAGGTCACTAATGGTAGGGTCTTCAACAATTAATGGGTAAACTGCAGAAATTGAACTGACACCCTGAAGTACTGTTTTGTTTGCAACCCAACCAACTTCTTCAGTATACACATAAAGAATCTCGCTACTGGAATTGAACCACATCATTCCTTCATAAGGTGCTGCAGGTGCAAATGGTCCCACATATGCACTACCAGAAGTTACCAGTCCTCCGCCGCCATTGGCAGATGCAGGCATCCACTGTGAACTATCAACATCAATATACCATACAAACAAGTTACCAGATACTGGATCCCACCATAGATCCCCAGATGAAGGGAAGTCAGGAGGGTTTATACCAATAAAGACTGGGCCATATTCACCATCTACAACTGGAATCCAATCACCACTTCTTAAAATGTATAGTGACAGGTCTCTGTTATTGAACCACAAGAACCCTTCAATGACAATGTCAGGTGGATTTCCATCATAGGTTACAACAACTGGAGGTTGGATAGCAGATTCCCATGCACCAATAGTTGGGTTATAGATGTATTTAAGACCACTTTCTGGATCAGTGAATGGAGACTGATCCGGTCTTGGGAAGTTTAATGCCATTTACTTAACCAACAGTTGTTTTAGTAGACCTTTTATTTCATCTAATTCATCAGACAACCTAGAAATCTCTTGTTGAGAATCTAGGTTCATGATGGCTTGTTTCTTTGCCGTCCTGTATCTTGAGCGATCGCTGTTTTCGCGATTCATAATGACACCTGTTTCAGTGTCCTTAACAAGACTAGGATGACCTTCAACTTTGCTTTTCACAGTTAGAATCCTTTTACTTATTTAGAATCACTCACTTACAACTAACTGTAAGTCATCAATCAAAGGTGCTTGTGCAGGGTTATCAGATGTCATAACAATCTTAATTTGAATTCCATCAAACTGTGCCAAGTCTTGGACTGACCAAGTTAGTGTCTTCCATTCACCTGAATTAATTTCATTAGGGTTCACATTATCAGAAGACCTTGCCTTGATTTTCTCAATGTCATTAGGAAGTGCATTCTCATTAAAGGGAATCCAAGGTACATTAGAGATTTCAGTATCAAAACCAATAGTCTTAGGTTTGAAGTATACCTTAATGCTATTAGTGTCATAGAAGATTGAACTCAGTTTAATCTCCACACCATCACATTGGTTCTCAAACAAGAACAGTCTAGAAATCCACTTAGAATAAACACTACCATTTGACCTGGTTTCTGGAATAAACAGTTCAGCGGTGTCCTGTGTAACACTTTCTTTGATTCCAAGTGTGTTCAACTGTGAGTTACTAATAAGTGTTCCCTCTTTAATAAGGTCACTAAACTTACCACTCAGTTTAATCTTCTTGGTGGTTGGATTCACTGACTTAACAAAGGCGTTTCTAGCAACACCCTCTGCATCAGTAAAACCAAACTGATTACCTGCTGTTACCAAAGTGTCAGCGAATGTGTCATTCATTGTCACTGTAGTAGTGGAGATACCATAAATCTCATCAGTAGGTGATGGATTATCAATAAGGTTTCTGGTGATTGTTGCATTGGTTCTATCCAAGTCAATCACTGGAGACACTTTAGAATTGGTGGTTAACATCTCAATTACTGTCTCAAGACTCTTGCGACCTTGAAGATGTAAAGAATCTCTGTACTTACACTCATTTAACTGGTTGGCAACTTGTCTTGCCCCTGAATAATAGTAAGACTCCATCAAGTTAATGTTTCTTCTTTCATCAAGTCTGTATTGATAAGGTTGGTTATACAATGTTACACCTGCGTGTTCTGTTGCTCTATTCTCCACACTTAGTTGTGAAGTACCAAACGCCATCAGACCAGTGTAAACATTAATAACTTCATAAGGTCTGTTGTAAGAACTCAATGCTCTTGTACCACCACCTCTAACTGATGAGGTTGCAGAAGTGTCAACCTTAACAGTAAAGTAATTCAAGTCACTGTTAATAACAGTATGAAGTGTGTTGATTTCCTCCAGTGGAACTCCACCAGTTTCTCCTAACACACCTTGGATTTTAACCAAGTCATCAGGCGCAAGTCCATTGGCTGGATGATAAATCTTGACAATCTGTGGGTTATCACCAAACACATCAGAACCACTACCTGCTGATACATTTGTCTCAATTGGGTCCAGTGGCAACAACTTCATTGGAAGTGGAGAGTTGTTTAACTTAATTAATGCAGTGGTGTTGGCGTAGAAGTCTGCTCTTCTCATTACAAACTTAACATCTTCTGTCTGGTCTTCTGTCCACAATCCACCATTCTGTGACTTAAACAGTGACCCAAGACTGGGTTGTTCTACCACCCTTGTCTCTGTCCCCAGTAAATTCTCGCCCAGTTTAGATGTCCAAATTGTATAATCAAGGGAGTTAGGTGACTTAACAACAAAGGCGTAATAAGTATTACCCAACAGATACACAGGAGCGTTGAATTTGAATGTGGTTGCTGCTGTTCCATCAGTTGATGTACAGACACCCATAATTACACCCAATCTACCATCCTTGAATCTTACAGTCGCCTCAGCATCAGAACCATCACCCTGAATTCTCACTGAGGGACTCTTGGTGTAACCTGTACCAGGACTTGTAAGGTCAATCTGATAAACCTTACCATCCTTCACTAATGCAGTTGCTGTGGCGGTTGTACCACCAGGCAGTTCTGGTTCAGAGAATGTAATGTTTGCAGATGTGTAGTTCTTGCCAAGGTCAACCAAATCAATTCTGGTTACCACAACTTCATTAGGAGCAATCTTAAAGGTTGATTGTGATTTGGGATTGATGTCAGGAACAATTTCCTCACCTGGAATAAACTCACCAAGGTAATTACTCAACACCACATCATAAACTGTGTTGGTAACATTCTTAGTTGGATTAGATGACTGTGAATCAAACACTGCAGTAGTCTTGATAACACCTGTAGCACCAGACACTTGACCAACCACAATAGTGCCAGCAGTGATGGAGTCACTGTTAGCAGTTAACTCACCAACAACTCTGATGGATGTGTCAGAGTTAAGGACAACCTTAGAATGTGGTGCAATTGTTTCAGTTGGCACTTGACCATCTGTGGTAACAATAAACACTTCTACCGCTTCATTTGCGTCCTTAGTTCTAAAGAACACATCAAGTTCTGTAACAAATACACCCTCAGGATTGTTCTCATCAATTAGGAAACTTTGTGCAACAGGGTCAAAGTAGTTGGATGTTGTTTCTTGGTTCTCAATTACTCTAGTCTCAGTGCCAGTTACCCTGGATGTTGTGTTGAATGCAGGGATTCTTGTTGAAACAATAGTCTCTTGCTTATCCAACAACACCCCACTTGCCACAAAGTCTGCTTCTGCAAAACCTTCAACTTGTGACAAATCTTTAGAGTTAATTGCAGATGAAGTAAACCTTAGTTTTCTTTGACCAGTGTTAAATGACCTGGTAGGACCTGACTGAACATACTGAACAGATGAAAGGTCACCATTGAATACACTACCTGCAACAGGTGGTCTACCATTAGGAATAAGGAATACACCTGTCAGTGTGCCTGCATCATCAGACATCAATGGAAGTCCAAACCCTTTGGGACTACTATTAGGAACACCAACATAAACATTTCCTCTACCATTGATGTTCACTGTAGTATCTACTGACACCCAAGCAGATACATCAACATCATCAAAGAACGCATAATACCTTGTGTTTGGTTTCAGTCTGTATGCCTGAACAAGAACTGGTACAGTTCTCATTGTTCTTGCTAATTGTACATCAACAACTCTGTCACCATAAGATGTGTTCTCAACTCTTCCAGTTGATACATTGATAAGTGACTGTGTTTCAGTTCTTGCCTGTGTAGTTGAAGTTGTAGTATTAGTAACAACCAATGGTGGTCTTTGACCATTGGCAAGTAAGTCTCTACCACCATCATTCAACATATCTTGGTTGATGTTGGTTGCAATACCAAGTGCAGCAAAGGTATTAACTGTGTTCTGTACAGCGTTGGCGTTGCCTTCTGTATTGCGAATAATGGTGTCATTAGATGTGGTGGAAGTTCCTGTAGTTTCCCAATCACCCCACACTGTTCCAAACCCATTGTCTGCCATTTCACCTGTTAAGTTAACCATCGCGTCAAACAGGTTGTTATCTTCAATAACCAGGTCAGGAAGTCTGGTGATGTCTTGCCAAGTGTCAATGGATGGTGTTAGTTCTAGGTTACCATCATAGGTAAACACTGTGTAAGGTTGAAGGTTGATGAACCTTGTTGCAAATGGGTTCTGCAACATTCTTACATTGTCATAGTCAAGTGTGACAATACTCTTATTGTTCTTATATCCATTACCTGCTCTTTGGGCAGCAGTCTGATTGATTTCCTCAAGTTGTGCTTGATCAGTGAAGTGTGGGGATCTCAGATGACTGTTCTTTGGATCCACACTGTTTCTGTACTGACTGGAACCAACTTCACCCTTACTATGATCTCTAAAGGTGTCAACTACAATACCATTCTTAAATCTATCAAGTCCAGTAACAGCATCTCTAACATTCATATTCAATGCAGACTGTTCAAGAATTGACAGTGTAACCAATTCTTCTACTCTATCAATACGCCTCTCAATGGAAGCGATGTCCTTCATTCTGTAACGCTTATAATTAAACTTCTTATTAGTAATGTGCTTAACACTGAAGGTGTAAGCAGGAACATAGATGTTATACAACCTGATACCACTAGAAATATCTGCTGGTGGAATTGGGTTAGTGTCAGACTTACCTTCAATCAGGGTAAGTGCTCCAGTGTTCTCCAAGAACAATGAATCATATCTTGGAAGGTAGTAAGACATATCACAGGTAAACTGTGTTCCTGATACAGGCATTCTTGACGCAAAACCATTACCACCATTAGTGGTGTCTCTAAAGTTTGTTGCGTTCTGTGCATCAACTCCAGGTTCCAACAGTGAAATTTGTGACTTATTTGTACCAGTTGTGTTTACAATAGGTCTGAAGTCAACACAATCTCTTAGTGCAATGACAACTGAATCATCAAACTGGTTTTCTCTTGCAACAACAGAATTAGGGGAATAAACAGGAATTGCTGCGTAGTTTACACCCAAATCATCTGTATAAGAATCAACACTGAAGAAGTCACCTTCATCACTGTGTTCAAAGTATGCACAATTCACTTCAAGTGGTCCAATTGCCTTAGGACTTCCTGGTCTCAGATAAAGTCTTGAAATATCATAGATGTTATCTCGCTGACCATTGTCAAAGACATAGTTATCTGTTACATCAATCTTAGAATTGCCTTCTCCCATCTTAATAGTGTTGATGCGGTGCACATCAGCAATTCCAAGAGAGATTGCAGATTGTGACGCTGGCGACTTCTCATAATCATCAACTGCAGTTGCATCATACTCAATAATGATGGGATCCACTGGTGCCTCTGGATCAATACCATCTCTAAAGATCTTTCTCTTTGCCTTAGCATTAGTAACATAAACTGGAGTTAGAATCTTCAGTGTTACATCTGCTCCAACAGGTTCTGATAAGGTATAAACAACCTTTCTACCACCATCCTTGAAGAGGACCCCAGAAATTGTCAGTGACCTTCCTTCAATAAACAAGTTAGTGTTATTGACAATAAAAATGTTAGTGTTATTTGCAAACCCAGTAAAGACTTCATTGTCTTTTGTTGTTGTGATTGTAATTTCTGTGCTACTCGCCAGAGCGTTCACATAAAACTGTCTATGAACAACATAGTTAATGCGTGTTGTAAGAGGATCAGTCTCTAAGGTGGATACAGTCTTCTGTGGCAGTTGGAAGATAAGATTCTGGTCTGGTGTGCCAGAACTCTTGACTCTTACCCTCTGCACTGTTTTACCAGTAACTGAGTTAGGAATTGCAGTGGTGAAGTAAAGGACTGACTTACTTCTCAATGAACCATATCCCACTGGTTTTGTAGTGAAGTGAATCAATCTATTAATTGACCTTCCTGTGTCATCAACAAAAGTAACCAACTCACCTGCAACCAATTGCTCTGATGCATCACCAGAGAAGTTATCACAAGTCAGGAAGTTATTACCAGGGTCACCTG
>Ga0098055_1001913_pt1 | contig 11064 bp, 13 predicted proteins | sample 17_taG_FD_75107 | JGI IMG/M metagenome (GOLD analysis project Ga0098055, IMG submission 75107) | Marine viral communities from the Subarctic Pacific Ocean - 17_ETSP_OMZ_AT15314 metaG | ecosystem: Environmental > Aquatic > Marine > Oceanic | place: Pacific Ocean | collected 2015-01-18 | reverse complement strand
GGTTACTTCGAGGCCCGTTATTTCCCTAGGCACCGCCCACGAAAGTTGTTTCGACTAATTGAAAATACACTTCGCCTAAGGATCGAAAAAACGAAACCGAACATCTTAGCATCTTTTTTTAGTGTGCGCTATATTTTCTTTAACGTATTCACATCATGGCGTTAATAAGCAGATCCGAAGCCGCACGCGCATTGGGCGTATCCCCAGAAGCTGTGTATGCAGCAGTAAAAAGCGGAAGATTGTCGGTCAAGAAAGACGCATCTGGCAAGCCTGTTGTGGATAGTGAAACAATGCGAGAGGAATGGGCCAAGAACACGCAAACGAGAATTGGTATCGGCCCAAAGGCTGCTGGGCAGGGTAAGGAAAAGAAGCCTTTGCGTAGTCGCGAGGAAAGGATGGCCTCAGGTAGTGAGCAGCCCAGGATTAGCAAGACCCAAGAGTCGATTCCTGACTATGACGAATCCCGTGCGCGAACGGAGCACTTAAAAGCAGAACTGCTTGAACTTGACCGGCAACAAAAAGAGGGACTCTTAGTCAAAGCAGAAGACATCGCGTTGGAGTGGTCAGAAATTATCACTCGCGCAAGAACAAAGCTATTAGGGATACCAACCAAAGCAAAACAGCGAATACCAGACTTAGACACAGACGCTATTGGTGTTTTAGATGATATTGTGCGCGAAGCCTTAGAAGATTTAGCTGGTGACAGCGAATAACGTAGAAAAACTAAGAAAGTCAGCTGCTTTAGCGTTTAAACCGCCAAAGAAGATGACTTTAAGCGAGTGGGCAGACTCTTATGCGTATTTAAGCGCAGAGTCAAGCGCAGAAGGCGGAAGGTGGCACACCCTGCCTTATCAGAAGGGGATAATGGATGCGATCACGAATCCGAGGATTGAGCAGATCAGTGTGATGAAAAGTGCCCGTGTCGGGTACAGCAAAATCCTTAATCACGTCGCGGCCTTTCATATTCACCAGGATCCGTGTCCGATCATGATCGTGCAGCCCACGATTGAGGATGCACAGGGTTACTCAAAGGAAGAAATCGCACCGATGTTGCGTGATACGCCTTGCCTCAAGGGTGTGGTGAGCGAGGCCAAGTCGAAAGACGGAGCCAACACGATCCTCCAGAAGCAGTTTCCCGGTGGGAGCCTGAGCCTGGTGGGCGCTAACAGTCCGCGTGGATTCAGGCGCGTGAGCAGGCGCGTGGTGTTGTTTGACGAGGTTGACGGCTATCCACCTTCAGCTGGCACCGAGGGCGACCAGATCAAACTTGGCATTAGGCGTACTGAGTACTACTGGAACAGGAAGATCGTTGCGGGTTCAACTCCAACAGTTAAAGACTTCAGTCGTGTTGAACGAATGTTTCTGCAGGGTGACCAAAGGCGTTATTTCGTGCCATGCCCTGACTGTGGTCACATGCAGTATTTGAAATGGCCAAACATGAAGTGGCATGATGACGATCCTGACACAGCTAGTTACTGCTGTGAAAGCTGTGGCGTATGGATCCCAGCAGCCAAAAAGCGTTGGATGGTTGAACGCGGTGAGTGGCGGCCCACCGCGCCTGGCAATGGTAAGCACGTCTCGTTCCATATCTGGGCGGCGTACAGCTATAGCCCTAATGCAAGCTGGTCAACGTTGGTTGAGGAGTTTCTTGATGCGAAGAACGACGCGGAGCAGTTAAAAACGTTTGTCAACACTGTTCTGGGCGAGACATGGGAAGACGAATATGCGTCGAAGGTTGGTGCGGATGCCCTTAGTGAACGTTCAGCTGACGAAAAATACAAGCAGGGCGTGGTGCCTGCAGAGGCTTTGTTGCTGACTGTTGGCTGTGACACGCAGGACACCTGGCTTTCGCTCAGTGTCTGGGGATGGGGCCGTGAGGAGCAGGGTTGGTTGATCGATAGGGTGAAAATTTACGGCGATCCGTCGCGGAAAGAGGTATGGAAGCAGTTGGATGAGATTGTGCAAACTCCGTATGAATCTGAAGATGGTCGTGAGTTAAAGCCAATGGTTGTGGCAATTGACTCTGGCGGCCACCACACCAGTGAGGTGTACCAGTACGCAAGAGAGCGTCAGAGCTTGGGCGTTGTTGCAATTAAGGGCATGTCAACCAAGAACAAGCCGCCAATTGGCAAAGCAAGCAAGGTTGACCTGAATGCGCAGGGCAAGACTCTTAAGAAAGGCGCTCAGGTGTTTCCAGTTGGATCGGACACAATTAAATCTTTGCTTTTCGGTAGACTGAAGCACAACGATGTTGGGCCTGGATATTTGCATTTTTATCCAACGGTTGATAAAGATTACTTCGAGGAATTAACTGCAGAAAAACAAATCCTTCGTTTCAGGAATGGATTCCCTGAGCGAATTTGGGTGAAAAAGAGCAGCGCAAGAAACGAGGCGCTAGACGAGCTTGTTTACGCTTACGCGGCATTGAATCGCGTGTATCAAATCAAAGACCGCAGAACGCTATGGGATCAGATGGAAAGGCCGCCCGAAGAGCGAAAAGAGTCCAAGCGTGTAGTTTCGGCTAAACGAACCCAGAAGAGTTTCGTTAATCAGTGGTAAGAGTTAGACTGCTCAATATCAAGTGACTTATGTAGATGGCGATCCCTCCATCCATAACAAGCGGCGTGGATGCGGTATGGGTTGATGCCGAGACTGTTGACGTGTTTGGCGATGCCGTAACTAGCTCGACTCACTCTCTGGTCTATTACTTTCGCCTTAACACCAATTCGCAGGGCTTAACGGCAACATCGGTTGCTTACAACAGTGGCTGGAAGACTACGTTGACAGCCGCTGCAACTGGTGCGGCAGATCCAAGTCCTAATTGGTTTTTTCAAGCCGTTCTCACGAAGACCAGTGATAGCACTGTTCAGGAATACAGCCGAGGCCAGATTGAGATTCGTCCGTCTTTGGCGTATACGGGCACACCTGGAGCTTTTGACGGCAGAACTCAGGCCCAACAGGACTTAGATGCGGTAAAAGCAGCTATCAGGTCCATTGTCTCTGGCGGTGCTGTTTCCGAGTACAAGATCGGAAGTCGTAATTTAAAGCGATATGATCTCTCAGAATTAATTGAACTTGAATCAAGATTGAAGTCTATTGTGGCAAAGGAAAATAAAGCCAAACTGATCGCCTCTGGTCTTGGCGATCCACATAATCTCTACGTTCGATTTAACGGAAGCTGATGGGACTTCGTACACGATTTCTGAGAACGCTGGGGCTCCAGCGTGTGCCACGCGATCAGCCTCGTCGTCGTCGTAGTTATGCGGGTGCGATTGTTTCGCGTCTTACTAGCGATTGGATGAGCAATCGGACGAGTGCTGACGCTGAAATTCGCAACAGCTTGAGCAAGCTGCGTGATCGTTCGCGTGAGATGGTACGGAATAATCCGTATGCGAAGCAGGCGAAGCGCACCACTCAGGTCAATGTTGTTGGTAGTGGGATCAAGCTTCAGTCTCAAGTTCAGCAGGTTCGTGGTCGGAAACCTAGTGAAGCGATTAATCGTCTTATTGAAGAGAAGTGGCATTTATGGACTCGTGCTCAGTATTGCGACGTTGCGGGTCGGCATAGCTTCCACATGATGGAATGGCTAGCCACGGGCGCGTTGCCTGAGTCAGGCGAAGCGTTGTTTCGTATTATTCGGCGTCCGTTTGGTGGCAGCAGGGTGCCATTGGCACTTGAAATGATCGAGTCGGATGTACTGGACGAGGAGTATCAGGGTCCAACGCTTGCGAAGCTCAATGAATGGAGGATGGGCGTTGAGATCAACGAATGGGGTCGTCCTGTCCGCTATGCGTTCTTAACTCGTCATCCAGGGGACTATTGGTTCCAAAATGCGCCTCAAAAGGGCGATAAGCACGTCTTTCTGCCTGCGGAAGACGTAATTCATTTGTTTATTCCAGAGCGTCCGCAACAGCATCGCGGTGTGCCGTGGTTCCATTCAGTTATGGCTGATGCTCATCAGCTGCAAGGTTATGAAGAAGCCGCTGTAATTCGTGCTCGCGCTGGCGCTTCTGTGATGGGATTTGTCACAAGTCCAGAAGGCGAGCTTGAAGGTGATGATGTTGAGGCTGATCGCAGGATTAGCGAGTTTGAGCCTGGCATGTGGAAATATCTGGAGCCTGGTCAGAACGTAAGCGTGCCGAACATCAGTTCACCTGATCAGCAGTACGAGATGTTCGTTAAGAACAAGGTCCGGCGTTTTGCGTCAGGTTTTGGTTGTTCTTACGAGACACTGAGCCGTGATTTCAGTGAGACGAACTACAGCAGCAGCAGGTTGAGTTTGCTTGAAGATCGTGAGCACTGGAAGGTCATTCAGTCTTATTTGATTGAAAATTTCCATAATCGTGTGTTCCGTGAATGGCTTGACCTTGCTGTATTAGCTGGTGAGCTGCCTTTTGATGATTACGATTCACGTCCTGAGCGTTATGACACACCCAGATGGATGGCACGCGGATGGGATTGGGTTGACCCCCTTAAGGAAGCAAAGGCTTACCGCCAGATGGAGCAGGCCGGTTATATGACCAAGGCTCAGATTGTGGCAAAGCTTGGCGGAGACTTCTTTGATAACCTCACGGAGTTCTCTCGGGAACAGCAAGCAGCCGAAGAGCTTAGTGTTGAACTTGATCGTGACATTATTGATGAACTCCCAGAGGAGGTTGAGTGATGCCTGCTATGCCAACTGAAGGTATGCGCGAAGAAGCGCAACGTTACAAGGATTGGAAATCAGAAGGAGAGAAAGGCGGCACTGAAGTCGCTGCTCGTCGTGCTACTCAGATTTTGAGTGGCAATGAATTGAGCGACGATGTGATCGTTGCAATGAGCGCATGGTTTGCGCGGCATGAAGTAGATAAAAAAGCTGAGGGGTTTAGTCCAGGGGAAGAAGGTTATCCTTCTCCTGGTCGTGTTGCATGGGCTGCCTGGGGTGGTGATGCTGGTAAAACATGGTCAGACCGAATTGTTGAATCTATGGATCGCTCAATGGATGAAGAGAGCAGAGCCGAACCCAATGAATTGAAAGTTGGTGATTTCGTGCGTTGGAACACTCCCGGCGGAAACGCTCAGGGCAAGATCACCAAAATTATTCGCGACGGGCAGCTTGATGTGCCTGGCGCGGAAGTTGTAATTAACGGTGAGGAAGACAATCCTGCAGCGTTAATTCAAATTTACCGCGAAGGCAGTGAAGGCTGGCGCGAGACTGATGTTTATGCAGGGCATAGATTCAGTACACTGACAAAGATCGAAGCATTACGCGCAATGGAACTTACTTCGGAGGTGCCAGATGTCGTCGCAGAAGAGAGTTCTAAACAAGAATTGTCTCGCGATCTTGAAGGTACAAAATTCAAGCGTGTTGAAGCAACAAGTTTCAACATGGTTGACGAACGGAGCATGGAATTTCCATTCAGCTCTGAATATCCCGTGGCTCGTTACTTTGGAAACGAAATCCTGAGTCACGGTTATGAGTCCGCAGATCTTTCGCGGCTCAATGATGGCGCACCGCTTCTTTATAACCATGACCCAGATCGCATGATCGGCGTTGTCGAACGTGCTTGGGTGGATGGTGAGAAGAAACGCGGTTACGCCAAGGTGCGCTTTTCGCGCAATAAATTTGCGCAAGAAGTGCTCCAAGACGTTCGCGATGGAATCCTTCGCGGCGTTTCTTTCGGCTACTCCATTGATAAAATGGAGGAGCGTGAAGATGGCCTCGTAGCTACCAATTGGTCGCCTTACGAGGTTTCGTTAGCTGTTATTCCAGCTGACCCCACCGTTGGAGTTGGACGTTCTCTTGAGATCGACGATTCTGACGTAAATGTTGGAGTTGATCGTTCTTTTGAGGACATTGACTCTGATACTGCGGCTTCGACCGCATCTCCCGTAAACACAGTGACTGAGGAAGTCATGGAAAGCACCACAACTGATGTGGAGGTGATCCGGTCCGAGGCCGTAGAGGCCGAGCGTACCCGGATTGCATCCATCAACAAACTCGGCGAGCGTCACAACCTCTCCGATCTTGCACGCGAATTGATCTCTGGCGGCCAGTCCGTTGATGAGGCTCGCGCTGCTGTCCTCGAAAAAATCGGAACTCAACCCGTGGAACACAGCATCACCGCCAACGACATCGGCCTCTCTGATAAGGAGACCCGTAGCTTCAGCTTCGTCAAAGCTTTGAACTATCTCTCTAACCAGGGTGATGCTCAAGCTCGTCGCGACGCAGCATTTGAAATCGAAGTTGGCGAGGCTGCTGCCAAGCAGTACGAGCGTTCTTCAAACGGCATCGTTATTCCTAACGAAGTCCTTCGTCGCGACTTGGTTGTAGGTACACCTACAGCTGGTGGTGACTTAGTTGACGACGTGCTCCTGGCTGGATCCTTCATCGATCTGCTTCGTAACCGCTTGGCAATTGCTCAGGCTGGCGCAACGATGCTGACCGGACTGCAGGGCAATGTTTCAATTCCACGCCAAACCTCAGCGGCAAGCGCCTACTGGGTTGGCGAAAACGCTGCTCCTACCGAAAGCCAGCAGGCAATCGATCAGATCAACATGACACCCAAAACTGTGGGTGCTTTTGTTGATTACAGCCGTCGTCTTCTGCTTCAGAGCAGCATCGACGTTGAAGGCATGGTTCGCAATGACCTTGCCCGTGTGATTGCACTGGAAATCGACCGCGCTGCTATCTACGGCACCGGCTCTTCCAACCAACCTCAAGGCTTGACCAACGTGAGCGGAATTGGCTCCGAGACCCTTACGGGCACCGGCACCTTCCTTGAGTACATCGCGATGGAAACCGACGTTGCAACAGCTAATGCTGATGCAGGCGCTCTTCGCTATATCGTCAACGCCGCCACGCGTGGTGGCTTGAAAGGAACCAAGAAGGACGCTGGCAGCGGTCAGTTCGTCTTCGCCGACAACGAGATCAACGGCTATCCCGTGATCGTCTCCAACCAGCTCGCTAACAACGACGCCTTGTTTGGTGATTTCTCCATGTTCTGCATGGGCATGTGGTCTGGCTTGGATCTGACTGTTGATCCTTACGCTGGTGCTACTGCTGGCACTGTTCGCGTGATTGCTCTTCAGGATGTTGACTTCGCTGTCAAGCAGCCTGGTGCATTCTGCCTTGGCACCTGATACTCATGAGAGTTGAGATCATCCGCAATGTGATGATCAACGGGGAGTCTGTGAAAGCAGGCTCCTTTGTTGAAGTCGAGCAAGGCATTGCAACACTGCTGATTGGCAGTGATAAGGCCAAAGTGGCCGCAGATCCTGAGCCCCTTACTGAGGTTGCTCCATCTTGCCCCCCTAAGGCACCGGCCTGTCCGCCGAAGCCTCCTGTAAAGCGTGGCCGCACCAAACAATCATCTGGAGAAGACTGATGACAATTCTTTCTGTAGGGCTTGAAAAGCTTTCGCATTTTGCGTTAGCCCCTACCGCTTCACGCACCTCTGCTCTTAACGGGACTGCCGTTGATTTGAATGATTACGAAGGTGACATTTGCGTGATTCTCGATGTTGAGAATGGCGGAACATCAACTTTGGATGTCAAGATTCAATCAGCTGACACGTCTGGTGGAACTTATTCTGATGTTTCTGACGCCTCGTTCACTCAAGTGAACACAAGCGCAAGCAAGCAGACGTTGGTTTTCGATAAAGGGAGCGCCAAGCGTTTCATCAAAGCTGTTTCGACAGTATCAACTTCTACTCACACCTATAGCGTCAATGCTTTTGGTGCTTTGAAGTACGCCTGATAGCTGTACGTGCCCGGTTCGTCCGGGCTTTTCTCATGGCATTTACAGAAGATTTAAGCGTTTTTTTGAGCAGTGCTGATTTTGCTGTGCCTGTTACGGCTGGGTCCACTACAGGGCTAGGGATATTGGACATGCCAAGCGAGATCATTGCTGACGGAGTTGTACTGACGACTGATTACAAGCTGACTTGTGAGTCGTCAAAATTTGGAAGTTTGTTGCACAGCGATGCCGTATCAGTTGATGGAGTCAACTACACTGTCAGAAGCGCGAACCTCGTCGACGATGGGAAATTCGTTGAGTTAATGCTGATGAAGAATTGATGACTGCTGAAATCGGCTACTTCGCAGACAATTCCAAGAACATTTATTCTTGGGATCCTCTCACTACTGATGGATCAACTTCTGCGGTAAAGCTTGCGGGTGTGAACTATGTGTTTGTTCATAAAATTGTGGGTGGGAATATAACTGTTATGGATGAGGGCTCTTTGAATGGGACTGATTGGTTCGAGCTTGAGTCTCATTCTCACTCCGGTAGCGGTACTGATGCCCACTTTTATTCCAACAGTCCTGTCCTTTATGTCCGGTGTACTGCGAGCAATATAGGTAATGGCGAAGAGTTCCACGGTTCTGTGATGTGTGATTGATGACTACCAGACGCGAACAAATCTTGTCGAAGATTGCTACGACACTGGCTAATACGGCTGGCGTTAGTGGGAGGGTGTATAGGTCAAGGGTCACAGCGTTAGCAAGGGCTGAATCTCCTGCGATCATTGTGGAACCCACAACTGACACTTGTCAGCAGAACACGAGCTTGCCAAAGCTTGACTGGACGATGAGGGTCAGAGTTATCGTTACCATTCGATCCCCTAATGCTTATACGGATGCTGACCCCGTAATCGAATCAATGCATTCACTGTTAATGGCAGATTTAACCCTGGGTGGGTTAGCTATTGATATTCAGCCTGTAATCACAAATTTCGATTTTTTCGATGCAGATCAGCCTGCAGGTGTTTTCTCTTGCGATTACGAAGTGCTTTACCGAACACAAGTAGCAGACCTTACTTCCTATTAAGGTTTAAGCAGTTGCAAGGATTACGATGAAAGACGAGTACAGCGGTCAAGGTGGGTCGTATCTTCTCGATCCAGAAACCGGAAAACGCACTCTGATTCAGCGAACACTTCCCGCCGACCCCCCACAAGAAAATGGCACCACTCCTTCTACGGAAACGACTGATTCTGATCGAAACAGAGACGAGTTACGGAACGGATCCAACTCCGACCGGAGCCGACGCGGTTTTGGTAAGGGATCTAAATATCACGCCTCAGCAGAGTGATGTTGTCAGCCGCGACTTGATTCGTCCTTATCTAGGCGCTTCTGAGCAACTATTGGCCAACACTCGCGTTGAGTGTACTTTTAGCGTTGAACTGGCTGGCTCTGGCACTGCGGGCACTGCTCCTCAGTACGGCAGAGCATTGAAGGCTTGTGGCCTTAGCGAGACTGTTGCTGCTAACACTTCAGTGACGTATGCGCCAGTGAGCGCATCTTTCAGTTCAGTCACCATTCACTACAACATCGATGGTGTTCGCCACAAGGTTACTGGTGCAAGAGGAACATTCACTTTGAATGGATCTGTGGGAGAAATCCCCAGCATCGATTTCACTTTCACTGGCATCTATAACGCGCCTGATGATTCAGCACTGCCTAGCGTTACTTACGCAAACCAGGCAGCACCGCTGATCTTCAAGAATGGCAACACCGATACCTTCTCCCTGCTTTCTTACTCTGGCTGCTTGCAGTCACTAAGCTTGGACATCGGCAACACGGTTGTCTATCGCGAACTGATTGGTTGCACCAAGGAAGTGCTTATTACTGATCGCAGCGCAAGCGGTAGCGTAAGTATCGAGATGGTCTCAATCAGTACGAAGGACTACTTCGCCGCTGCATTGACTGATAGCACACTGGGCAACCTGACCTTCCAGCACGGCACTACTGCTGGAAACATTGTTGATTTCGCTAGCACTCGGATCGACATTGGCGATGTGAGTTATGGCGATCAGGACGGCATTGCGATGCTGGATATCCCATACACCGCTGTCCCCTCCACAGCAGGTAACGACGAGTTTACTTTGGTGTACACTTGACCTGAACAGATGGGTCTTCGGGGTCGTGTTGGAGAGCACGGCCTTTTTTATTGCTGTAAGCTAATTGCAGTTAAGTCTGCTCAATGGCATTCGTTCGCAAAAAGGTCAAAACTTTTAAATGGCCTGTAAAAGTCGAGGAGCCTGCTGATGGCGGAGTGTTTGAGACTTCGACTTTTGATGCAGTATTTAAGCGGGTGCCAAGGTCTGAGTTCCAGAAGCTTGCTGATAAAGGCGATTTGGATTTGCTTAAGTCTGTACTGATCGGATGGGAAGGTATTGAGGACGAAGAAGGTAAGCCCGTTCCGTTTAGTCAGGCAACGATGAAAGAATTTGCTGATGATGCTTATTGGATTCGCGGTGTGCTGCAGGCTTACACCGAGACATTCGAGGGGGCCAAGCTGGGAAACTAAAAGGTGCCGTCGAGTATTGGGCGAAAGGCGGCAAGAGGGTAGAAGATAAAAGTGGTGATGATGCGGCGGCGTTTGGATTAAAGCCGCAGCGTCAGGCCGCACCTGAAGAAGGGCACTTTGAAGTGTGGGAAGAAAACTGGGAAACAGTGATGATGTTCTTGCGAATGCAAACGCAATGGACCGTAACGATGGGAGGTTACGTTGGGTTGAAGTATGAGGTTTTGCTTGGTGCGTCAGGACTAATGTCCCTTTATGATGTAAGCAATCCCCGTGAGATGCTGGAGGATCTTCAGGTGATGGAAGCCGCAGCTCTCTCAGAATTGAACAAGTCGGATAAGTAATGGCAAGTAACGAGACCGTTCTAAAGATTAAAGCTGAGATTGAGAACCTACAGGGACTCAATCAGCTTAAAAATGCACTGCGGAAGTCTTCAGCTGAAGCAAAAGGAGCTGACAATGATTTCAAAGGGCTTGTTCAGAAGGTAAGAGAGCTTCAGTCAGCGTCTGTCAAATCGATTAATAACTTAAACGCTCAAAGAGATGCGTTTGAAGCTTTAAGGCGTTCTGTTGACGTAACAAGCAAGGAGTTCAAAGAAGCTAGGGATGAGATTGAAAAGATAGATAGAGCCTTGAAAGAGGCTAGCGGCACTGTCGTTAGATATTCTAAGAACTCAATTAATGCTCTTCGTGCCCAGAAAAGTGAACTGTTAGCCGTAAGGGACTCTGCGGACCTTATGAGTAAAGAGTTCAAGGAGGCTGGTGTTGAGCTTGCCAAG
>Ga0098055_1001908_pt1 | contig 11078 bp, 15 predicted proteins | sample 17_taG_FD_75107 | JGI IMG/M metagenome (GOLD analysis project Ga0098055, IMG submission 75107) | Marine viral communities from the Subarctic Pacific Ocean - 17_ETSP_OMZ_AT15314 metaG | ecosystem: Environmental > Aquatic > Marine > Oceanic | place: Pacific Ocean | collected 2015-01-18 | reverse complement strand
CCTAATAAGACTCTCGGCTATGACAAATGAGATATCATATAGTTTACGAACCTGGGTTTGTCAACTACACAGGTAGTAATGTTGGCAAAGACAAGTTCTGGCTAAAAGATGTATCAGAATTATTAACACAACCTAATACAAATGTTGTTACATGGCAACTAAATGACTCTCCTCTTACATTAAAGTTTATAGACTTATACAAAGAACGTATGTCAGAAGTCTTACGCAAACATAAATTAGGATACAGAGATTATAACTTTAATTATATCTATGATGTTTATCAATCCAGAAACGAAAAAACAATTTTAACATCTAGAGTTGAGATGAATAATATTATAGACTTTCTAAATACAAACGAACATTCTTGGTTTACTATTCCAGAAGATCTAAAATTAAATGAAGCAGATATAGAAGATCAAAGAATAAAAAACTTAAACGAACTACACGATATATTTGAAACAGAGATGGAAGTATTACAGGGCAGACTTAATGAAGGCTCTATAGAATATGAAGTATCAGATACATTTTGGCATAAGTTACAAAGTGTTAATTTAATTGTACACTTTAACGAAAAGACTTTTGTAAAAGACGATGAAGCAGACGATAGAACAACATACTTTACAAGTTTAAAGTTTGATGTGCCTAAAGAAGAGGACTATCTATTAGAGCCTGAGGATTACAAATACTTTACACTAGCAAGACCTGAGGGTGCCTTAACATTAGACTTCGGTACAGTAGGTAAAGACTTATTCACTTGTAGTGTAACTGACGATATAGAATTAGTACACAAAGATATGATAAGCCAACAATTTGAATTAAATCCTTGGGTACAATTTGATTGGTTCCCTTGTACAGAAAAAGAATGGGACGATCAAATGGTACTTTATAATGATTGGATAGAACAAAATAATGTAGCAGACTATTTAGACTTATCACAACCTAAGTTCAATCCAGGCAGACATCAGTTAGGACATTGTATAAGCCATGACTTCTCACATCCAGAAGAGTTTGTTGATACAATTATATCTCAAACACCTAAAATTAATAGTTTCTTTATTACCGATGACAGCAATAAAAGTATTTTATAACACACTTCCAGGGCAGAAAATAAACGGCCTTAAACATGAATCTGGTATTTGGGAACATCCTCCCTATACAAGTTTTCATCACATACTTAATACATTAGGTATACAATATGAGTGGAGTAATGATCCTAAAGATTCTATTGTAGTTTTAGATATAGGAAGTACTCCTTATGAAACACAAAAGGAAAGAGTAGAGAATCTAATAGAAGATTATATATCTAAGTTTGGCAAAACAATATTGTTTACAAGCCAAGAACCTATTAGGCCAGACGAGATAGATAATGTTTTAAATAAGTATCCTGATCTATTTGTTATGGATATAAGATTGTCTAACAATCCAACACACGAACGATATATACCTTTTCCATCTTTATTTGCTAGGCTTATTAATCCGTATTGTAATGTAATAGACCTACATCCTACTGTAGATACTTGGTCAACTAATAAACCAAATACATTTAATAATTTAAAATGGAGGTGGACGCCTGATAAGTTTGCCACACAATATGCTATCAATAAAAGCGGTGTAGAAAGCCAAGCAATAATATCTTATCAAAGACCAGGTGTTGATTATTCTAGAGAACAACTGCAGGAAGTTATATATGACATGACGTCACATAGAGCAGACATGACTAAATTTGATGAAAAGATCTTTCCAGGCATAATGAAATTTCTTGATAATATGCCTACCATAACTTTACAAGATGATAAACCATTTAATGTATTATTTAGATACCATCCTAAATATATTTATGATGATACATATTTTACACTTGTTAACGAAAACTTTAATTATGGTGTAGATGATGATCAAGATGCCTGTGCTGTCTCGGAACAATACTTTTATTTAAGTGAAAAGACTATATATCCTATAATACAAGGACATCCTATAATTGTATTAGGAAATTCTGCTACACATTATATGTTAGATCAACTAGGATTTCAAATGTTTGATGAGATATTATCTTATGATCATGACTTATTAACATATGGTATGGATAGAATAGATAGAACATGTGCAAACATATCTCAATTTGATGTTGCAAATTATGAGAAACATGTAGTAGAGATAAACAAAAAGATTCAACATAACCAAAGACTCGTAACAAATACAGGTAGTGGTCTTTGGATTAAATTTAAACAAATTATGGAAACTAATTTAGGAAAATATTATGACATATAAACAGGGAGAATTATTCCCTACAATAAAACCACCTACAGAAGAATATCTAATTGTATCTGCATTACCAACCGAATTACCAGATGCACTACCCCAAAACTTATTGTTTACAGGAGTAGGCAAAGTAAATGCAACGCATATTTTAACAAGATATTTAATCAATAATCCTCAAATTAAAACTGTAATAAATTATGGTACATGTGGTGGAGTACATGGAGTCACTAAGGGCGAATTAGTAAAGGCTACAACATTTGTACAGGGAGATATGTACTGTGGTAACTTAACTGAAGGTAGAGGTATTACATTTGGAGATGATGTATCTATAGCAGGCACATTAGATTTTGGGACTGATGGAGTAATATGTAGAACGCAAGATCAATTCGTAGACGATATAGAATCTCTAGACATGCTACAATATTTACTAGAAGGAAACAAATTTAATATTGTGGACATGGAAGCCTATGCTCTTGCAAAGGTTTGTGCTTATATGAATGTAGACTTTGTATGCTACAAATATGTTTCAGACGATGCAAACGATGAAGCATCAGGGGACTGGGTTGATAATGTTGCTAAAGGTGAGCCCTTGTTTTATAATGTATTAGAAAAGGAGTATAACTTTGAAAGACTATGATCAATTAGCAAGAGCAATTATTACGGAGCCGGAGTTTAGAGAGGGAGGATTCGTCTACAAACATATACAAGAAGCAAAGTCAGATGCCTTAGTGAGCATTAAAAGTGCTGTAGATAGAATGAGTGACTTATACGATCTCGAACGAAATGATATAGGTATTATAAGCGAACGTATTTTAAATATGTTTAAGAATAACTAACTAAAACAGTTGCATTACCTTGTACTGAGGTTCCAGCAGTAACATATACTTTAATTGTATTGTTTGCATCTAGGCTATCAGTGTATATATAACTTGGATTAGTTTCGTAAACGCCTGTTGTACTTAGATCAATATAATTAGTACTCATAAGTCTAGAGGTATTGTCATCGTCCCCAATAGTTATTTCACTAGTACCATCAAATGCAGTAGTAACATCTACAATAACACTTAACGGTCTTGTTGTAGCACTTACGTCACCTAAAGTTACATTACCGCCATTATAATAAACGTCTGCACTCAACGTAGCCGCATCGGCTCCTGCACTATCTTTACTACTAACTAATGTTAAATGACCTGTTGCTGTTGGATTATTTTGTTTAGCAATATAAACTGCATACTCACCATCACCAGCATCAGTAACTTCTATTAAGTCACCGTTTTTAATTGTGTTGTCGCTATAAACAGCAGACAATGTAGCCTTTCTAAATGTTTGTGAAGCACCCTCGGCCTCACCTATACCTGTACTACCAATATATTTTGCACCTGAAACGTAAATTGTATTACTTGTTCCTGTGCCTATTGCTGTTGGTAAATTAGTTCCTATAAAGTTAAGTACACCTGATTGATAGTCAAAGTACCATTGGTCATCGTTACCGGAACCTGTTTCAAATAATTGTGTTCCTGATGTTTCGGCATCTGTTTGACCAGTTGCCGCGGCATAGACTTTTAACTGATATGTCGCACCAAATCCTGGTGGTATCCAGTTAGTTAATCCAGTTTTCCATGTTCTGTTATCACTTGCTGTACCATCTTCAGTTGTTTCTAAAGCACCACCTGTTGCATCTGTATACAGAGCAATTATACTACTATTAGATGATGGCTTAACTGCAGGTACGTCTGCACTATTAGTCCATATCTGAGATGTTTTAATAATAAATTCGGATACTACCGCTTCGTTAGGGGCAAATTTATTTGCATTAGTGTCTGTTTTGGCCTTACCAAAACCTACCTTTTTCCAAAGTAAATCTACCTTTTGACTATCTGATATTGCCATTATTCTATACTCAATGCTGTTACAGAGTCTCCTGACTCTAATTTAATTCTAACCAAGATCTGATTACCAAACGAGTTAGTACCATTCTGGTCACCTAATGTTAATGTAAATGTATCGTTACTGTAAGTTGTACCATCTATAATTCTATCACCTGATGTAAATGCACAACCATTTGATCCGTTACCGCCGTTACCAGTATCACTGCCTGGGGTACCTGCACCACCGTATGTAGTACCTGCATCTAACCAACCGTTTAATCCTGATGCGTCATCGATGTCAGTTGCCGGAGCGGCTATAAAGAAGCCACTTACTTTACCTGACATTCTAACTGTAAAGTTAGCCATCGCTGTTCTTCTAAATGCAAAAGTAAAGTACTGAGCTCCACTTCTACCTGTGTCTAAATCTGGACCTGCTGGTAAATAACCTGAACTTAAATCTGTTGTAAAGTGTGATAATGTGCCAAAACGTGTAACTGCTTCTTGTGTCCCTGCAACTGTTACAGCACCACTCCAAGCACTACCTGTATAATAGTTTGTTGAACTACTGAAAGTTGGATTATCACTACTTGGGAAGCCTGTGATTCTTAATCCATCGTCATCATGTGTAGCACCTAAACTATCTGCAACTGGTATAACTTCATAAACACCACTGTTACTGTTTAATGCTTGTACTTTAGTGCCTGTAAATTCTGCATATGAACCGTTACCATTAACATTATTCATTCTTGCTTTAACTTGTTCAACACCAGTTCCACCTGCGCCTACGTTTACTGTAATAGAACCAATAGAATATTTACTGCTACTATTTTTACCAGTGTCTGCTGTAGGTATACCACTATTAAGATATGTACTTGCTCCGTCTACAGCACTATAACTATGTCCTGCAGTACTAATAACACTTCCTGATGTGCTTTCAAAGTTAGTACCATTAGTAACATCAAAAGGTGTGCTGTCATTTCTATATGTTTGACCTATCCAATCATAAACTTTAACACCAGTTAGTGTTAGTGTAGCATCGTCTGTATAGTAAGGAATACCTGATTCGTATGCTAGTGTTCCTGCTCCGCCTTGGGCTAATGTTGCCGCACTCATATCTACTGTTGGTGTGCTTGTTAAATCATCTTTAACAAAACTAATTACATTAGTATTACCAGAGTCTGTATGTTGCATCTTCATACTATGTGAACCAGTACTTAAATCTGTTGATGTTACTGAAACTTTTGCTTTAAATCCTTTGTAAAGTCCTGGTGAGTATGTACTACTTGCAAAACTTGTACTTGAACCAGAGGATGTCAATGATTGATAGTCACTTTCAGATGTTATCTCAATGTTACCACTGCTACCTACATCACTACCGCCACTCATTGTAATTGTGCCACTGACTGTACCGTCAACTACAGCATTAATATTACCGGAGTCTCCGTTATATGCAAAACTACTTAATGTAGATGTCTCTGTATCAGTACCTGCACTTGATGTTGTAATTCTAGTAACACTTTGTCCTACTGTTACACCATCTTCTGAACTGTTATCAGTATATCCAAATGCTAGTCTTGGACTTGTTCCTTGTGAACTCTCACCAAATGTTAATGTTTTACTACTTAATCCACTTGGCGCCGCAATACTTGGGTTGTAAACTTTTAATTGATCTGTTGCTGTACTTCCTACTTCGCCTGGATCTGCTGTACTATGAGCAGTTTGTTGAATTGTAATTGTTTCTCTGCCAGTACCACTATCCGATGTATAAGTGTGACTTACCCTTGCTTGACCTACATCGCCGGCTCCACCTGAGCTAACTGATGTATTACCTGAGCCATCGCCCCAGTTAATTTGGTAGGTACAAGTTGCTGAACTTGAATTTGTTGTTGTATTTTTTAAATAAATTGTTTCACCAGCATCAATCTCTCTGTTGTCGCCAGTTAATGCACTACCACCACTTGATGCAGTATACAACTCAAAGTCTGCAACTGGTGTTGCGGTGTATAGTGTTATAAAATTCTCTTTTGTTGTACTTGCAGTACTGCCTTCACCTGCACCATTGTTGTTAAATGCTGTTACTGTAACATCATATGGTGAATTTGTATTGTCAGTATATGTATGACTTGGAGTACTGTCTGATGTAGCAGTTGTTGAACTACCATCGCCCCAATCAATTGTATATCTATTTGCATTACCTACAACACTTGTTGTTAGTGTAACACTTAACGGATTACCACCTGATGCCACGTTAGTTGTAAAGTCAACACTCTTAACAAACGTATCATTACGAACATTCTCTAATGCTTCGTTAAGAAAGTCAATACCATCTGAAATTTTTGTTGTGGTAGTTAGGGTTTGTAACGCACCATCAGTATAACTACTGTCAGTTGCCTCACCTAGTAACAAACTAGCACCGTCTGAACCTGTTTGACTAGCATCTAACTGTGCTTTTGTCACTAGATCTGATGATGTTACAGCATTAGCGGCCCTTATAGTTGTAAGAGCATCTCCCTCTGTTGTTACACTTAATACATCAGTATCAGCATCACCTTTAATTTTAGGTCCCTGTTTACCAAGTTGTACCTCAGTACCAACACCTATTAAACCGTAATTTTTTACTTGTGCCATCCTATTTGCTCCCTAAGAATTGCTTTATATACGGATATTTATCACTTTTTGCCAAATAGAATATAATACATTATAAATATGAATGTGAGTATAGTCAACCGTAAACAGATGATTTTAGAATCTTTAGTAAAGATTTTAGAAGAAGATAAGATAGGCAAAATAACAACTAAAGTTATTGCTGAAAAAACAGATGTGACTGAAGCGGCACTATATAAACACTTCAGAGGTAAGAGCGAGATCTTTCAAGAACTATTCAAGTTCATAGATACAGTAATGAGTGACAAACTAAATGAAATTAAGTTAGTACATAAAGATCCTTTAAACAGAACTAGGAATATATTCCAATTTCTTATACTATTTGTAGAAACAAATCCAGGCTTTGCAAGGATATTAAACAGAGAAGCCTTAACTACAGACGAACAAGACATAAAAGATAGTGTAAATTTATTGCTATCTAATATAGAAAAAGAGTTGTATGTTATTTTAAATAACGAAAGACATGCAAGGTTCGTTATGGTACTGGTTGAGGGAACATATACTAGATTTGTTAGAAGTGAGTTCAAAGAGTTACCTAGTTCTTATATAGATGACCTCTGGACGTATGCCACTCGTTGCATATTTGCTTGACTTTAAACATAAATTTGTTATAATATATACATGAGTTACTTAGTTATAGGAGATGTTCATGCAGACTATCGGCCTTTTGAGAAGGCTATAGACTATGCTACTGAGCATAAATTACACTTAATCTGTGTAGGAGATCTTATTGACAATGGTAATGACGGTGCTAAATGTGTAGAATCCATGCTAGAATTATTAGATCAGGGCCTTGCGTCTATGATAAAAGGGAACCATGAGCATAAAATTATCAGAGCTATAAATGGCGCCAATGTAATATTAGGACCGCCTAATATAATCACATTGGATCAAATGAAGACTGATAAAAAGTTTGAAGCAAACTTTAGACGTATGATGTCACAATACTGCAAAGACTATATAAAGATAGAGGATAAACTTTACATCACACATGGTGGAATGCATCAAGACTTCTGGGAGGCTGAAAAGACAGGAAAACTTACACGAAAAATGACTGACAATATGATGTTTGGACAAGCAGATTACAAAAGGTCTTTTGAACACAAGGGACAAACATATCCTGCTAGAACTTATGAATGGAGGCATGCTGTTCCTAAAGGTATTACTTTAATGATTGGACATGATCCTGCACCTCTAAGTGAAAAGCCTGACTTTGATAACTTTCAATCAGAGCCTTTAGACTTTACAAACGATCAAGGTGGTAGAGTAATTTGGTTAGACTGTGGAGCCGGTAAAGGCGGTAAACTATTTGGTGCTGTAGTAAATAGTAGCACTGAAGTAGAAAAGATAGTAGGGTTCTAATATGTTTGATTACACATTATACATATTAATAATAATGCTTATTATCTTAATGCTTAATAACAACAATAGGCCAAGACATTGAAAACTATTAGAGCAACAATAACAGTGGAGTTACCATATTCAAATAAAACAATGAACTATGGTGATGTATTAGATAAGGAACTTAGACGTGTAATAGACAACACAAAGTTTCTTAATTGTAAAGTTGTGGCAGGGTCTAATTTATCCAGTGACGGCTTACCGGTTATCAGAGACACAAATGAAACTTAGTTACAAAGACTCAGGTAAAATAGGATTTACTTGTAGTACATTTGATTTACTTCATGCAGGACATGTTACTATGTTAGAAGAGGCTAAACGACATTGTGATTTTTTAATAGTTGGGTTACAGAACGACCCTACATTAGATAGAGCAGAAAAAAATGCTCCGGTGCAAAGTATTGTTGAACGACAAATACAATTAGCGGCAGTAAAATATGTAGATGAAATTATCATTTACAATACTGAACAAGACTTAATAGACTTGCTACTTACTCTCCCAATAGACGTGAGAGTATTAGGTGAAGAATATAAAAACAAAGACTTCACAGGTAAAGATATTGCTAAACAACGTGGTAGCAAAATTATATATAATGGCAGAGACCATTCATTTAGTTCTACTAGTTTGCGAAAGAGAGTAGCAAGTGCTCAAGACAATTAAAGCAGGAGCAATACTGTTTGTAGCATTAGTAATAAGCAGACTATTACCTTTGCCACCTAATAGTGAACCTTTATTAGGATTAGCCGTTGTGGCACCCTACTTAACAAAAAGTAATTTAGGATTATTACTTCCTGTTCTAGTAATGTTTGTGTCAGACTTATTTTTACCAGACCACAGCAGTAAATTTTTAACTTATAGTGCTATAGGTTTAGCACCATTAATAAGTAAATTGCTACACAATAAAATATATACATCACTATTTTGTAGTTGGTTAGTATGGCATGTGATAGCAAACTTTGGACAATGGTATCCTCCGTTTAGTTCAGAGGCATTGTTATTTGATATTAGAATGTTATTAAGTGGTTTAAGCATTGTAATATTATATGACATAAGGAGAAGATTATGGCAGACAGCCTATCAAGAAGTGTAGCAAAGAGTTTCACATGGAGAGTTACTGCTACAATTACAACAATTCTTATAGCCTATTTTATTATTGGAGATGTAGAAACAGCAATGATGATAGGTGGTATAGAGTTCTTTACTAAAATGTTTATATATTTCCTACACGAAAGACTTTGGGCGAGTGTGCCTAAGATAAAATGGAAGTAAAATACTATACAGATATATTTAAACTAGAGACATTGCCTTTAGATGCTATTCATGTAATAGACGATTGGTGTCCAAAAGATTTGTGGAAAATATTTAATGAGCATGTAGACGATACACATAGGTGGAGTTACGATAATGATGTAACCTATGAGGACGGTGAGACCACAGAGATAACTTGGATATTAAGACTGTTTAAAAAGTGGATGACTCCACAGGGAGAATATGCAGAATTTTCTAGATCTATTATAGAAAAAATGTGTAAGGATTTTGGTATAAACTTTTTACAATTTGATTTTGCAGGCATCAACGGACAGACACAAGGACTACAAGGTACAGTACATCGAGATAGTTTTAGAAAAAATAATATTTCTTTCTTATGGCATATAAACGAAGTATGGAATAAGAATTGGGGAGGAAGTTTTAGAGTATATAGCAGAGAAGCAGAAGGACAAAGAGGATTCAGTGAAGAACTTGTAAAGAATTATCAAATTGCTGAGATAGAATATAAACCAAACAGACTAATTATTGTTGACGGTAGTTATCCTCATAGTGCAGATGCACCAAGCAAAGAAAGTGGTTACACATTCCGTAAAACCTTTGTTGCAAGAGGTAATGTGGCAGAGATAATTTGACAAAAAAATAAATAGAGTATATAATAGAGAGATGAAAGTGAAAAGTACAACACAAATGACAAAAGCAGAACTGCTTGATGTGATCAACGAGAAGAATACTGTAATAGCAGATCTAAATGCTAGAATGGATGAACTAGAAAGTATGGCAGTGGTTAGCAGAGCTGAAATTTTAGATGCTGATACCAGTAGACTTTTGAGTACAATGAATGCTAGGATTAAAGCATTAGAGGAAAAACTAGAAGCATGAACGAACCATTAACTCCACGTATGCAACAAGAAGAACCTAGTACAGAACTAGTGACATCAGTATTTGTATACGGAACACTTAAATCAGGTGGACCAGTTAGAGGATTAGATTCTTTTCCTGTAGAGCATAGAGAATTACAGGGTAAAGCAAAAACTTCCTATCCAGATTATCACATGCATGATCTCGGTGCCTTTCCTGCTGTAAGCAGAGGTGAGCATTACATACAAGGTGAAGTATGGAAAGTAAGTAAGTGGGTTGAAGGAAAAATAGATGAGATAGAAGGATATGGCGGCGAAAATAGTCAAAATATGTATGACAAACAAACTATTCAGACAACATTAGGCCCTGCTAAAATATACACTATGGACATGGATTCAGCACAATCCTGGGCTCATGAGCCTGTTAATGCAATCAAAGACGGTGATACTTTTATATGGAACTTATAGCAGTTACCTTATTCATAATTAAACATAGTATAGCAGATTATTTCACACAATATAGTTGGATGCTCAAAGATAAGGCAACTTATGGTGCCTTTGGCGGCCTAGCACATGCGGGTTGGCACGGAATACTTACCACAGCAGTTGTATGGAATCTAACTGGATTACATATGTTTATATTAATATTACTTGGTTTATTAGATAGTATAGTTCACTATCATGTAGACTATGTGAAAAGTAATGTGTGGAAAACAAAAAACTATGGTCCAAACGATCAGATGTATTGGGTAACACATG
>Ga0098055_1001901_pt1 | contig 11099 bp, 15 predicted proteins | sample 17_taG_FD_75107 | JGI IMG/M metagenome (GOLD analysis project Ga0098055, IMG submission 75107) | Marine viral communities from the Subarctic Pacific Ocean - 17_ETSP_OMZ_AT15314 metaG | ecosystem: Environmental > Aquatic > Marine > Oceanic | place: Pacific Ocean | collected 2015-01-18 | reverse complement strand
AGTACAACCTGTGCGAGATAGATTTGGCCCCACAGTAATTAACTCTGGATACAGAGGTGAAGAACTTAATGAAAAAGTAGGTGGCTCTCCAACTAGTCAACACTGCTTAGGACAAGCTGTTGACATTGAATGTCCAGGTGTAGCTAATGCAGAGATAGCTGAATGGATTACTAAAAACACAGAGTTTGATCAAGTTATTTTAGAATTTTACACTCCGGGCATACCAGACTCGGGTTGGGTACATGTATCATACAAAGCCAACGGTGACAATCGTAAAATAGCATTGACGGCTATGAAAGAACATGGCAGAACAGTTTATAAAACAGGATTAATAGCATAATGTGGTTATTACAATTAATACCAAGTAGCTGGTTAGAGTTTATGGCTATAGCTATTTTGGTAGCAGGTATCGTATTATTCTTTGCAGGAAAAATATTTAAACACATTCCTTTCTTTAGAAAGTATAACTTACCAATGCGTGTGATAGGATTTATCTTATTACTGTTAGGTGCATACTTTAATGGTGGACTAGGTGTTGAACTTGAATATAGAGAACGTATTCAAGAAATGAAAGATCGTATAGCTATAATGGAACAGAAGTCACAAGAAGAAAATGTTCAGATAATAGAAAAAATAGTTACAGAAACTAAAATAGTTAAAGAAGATACAGCAGAAACAACATATCTAATAGAACAAATGAAAGAACAAATTAATATGAAAGGATGTGAACTTTCGCCAGATGTAATTGAACTTTACAACGAAGGCATGACCGGGAGAGGTGAATAATGAAAATACTAGCACTAGTACCCATATTATTTCTAATAGGCTGTGCTTCTACAACAGTTCCAGTTACTATGAACTTTCCACAAGCACCTGAACCTTTATTAGAACAATCAGAATCATTAGAAGCGTTACCAGCTGATGCAAATCAAATCAGTGACTTACTACAAAACTCAACAGTAAACTACGGAAAGTATCGTGAACTACAGTTAAAGTTTGAGCAATGGCAACGTTGGTATAAAACTAATCGTCGACTACACGAAGAAACGACAACCAATGAACAGTAAATGTATAGGCGTAAGAGCTCCTGTTGATGATTATATTATTAATTTAATTAAGCAACAGCTCAACGACGATCAAATCTTTATTGACACAGGTTGGTTAGATCAGGAATATGTAGAAAGTTTGAATCTTAATAAAGAACAAACTGCTGTGTTATATTCAGGAATTGATTGGGAAAATACTACTTGTATAGACAGCAGAATAAAATGTCACACATATATTAAAAATAATACTAAGGATCAGATACATATAGGAAATACAAACAATCAACATTATTTTAATTATTGGGCTGAGTTTATTCGACAAAATCCACAAAGATTTTTTGATGAGCAGTATACTAGCTCTCCAAAAATTGTTAATAAATTTCTTTGTCTTAATCGAAAAATGCACGAGCATCGAACTTATCTTTTAGGGCAATTTGATCAAACAGGTATTTCTAAACACGGTCTGATTAGCCGAGATGGCAGTTTTGTTGGCAACTTAGATAGTAATTACTTAGATGAGATTTTGCAAGATGATTCAGAGAGTCATGACATACCAAATGATATAATTGGGTTAGGTGACCCAGAAATTTGGAACAGTTGCTTTTTAAATGTAGTAGCCGAAACTACTATACACACTGATGTTTTTATATCAGAAAAAACATGGAAGCCAATAATTGGCCAACGTCCTTTTGTTATATTTGGTGATTATGCTATAAACTTAAAACTACAAGAATTGGGCTTTGATACATTTGATGACTTATTTGGGCAATGGTGGAAAGGTGGTGAAACATGGGATTGGCAAACTAGAGCAAAAAAACTAACTAGCATGTTAACAGATTTTTTTGATAATAGTATATCTCAATTAAATATGTTATACGAAAAACTAAAACCTAGGTTAGAATATAATAGAAACAGGTTTGTTGAATATCAACAAGAAAATATTAATAAGATTGGTACGGTGTTAGCATAATGAATACAACAGAACGAATACAGAGAATAACAAGTTGGATTGGCCACTATGCTGATACTAACGATATTGACTCACTAGTAATTGGAGTGAGTGGTGGTATTGATAGTGCTGTTGTTAGTACGCTATGTGCAATGACAGGAAAGCCCACACATGTTTTATCTATGCCTATTAGGCAAAAGCAAGAGCAACATGATAAAAGCGTAGAACACTGTCTCAGCTTAATGAATAGATATGAAAACGTTTATTGGGAAACAATAGACTTAACAGAGGCTTTTGAATCATTTGAAAAACTATTTACAAGTGATAACGGATTGTCATTTGCTAACAGTCGAGCAAGATTGAGAATGACTACCTTATATCATGTAGCACAAGAGCGTAACGGAATTGTAGTTGGCACAGGTAATAAAGTAGAAGACTTTGGAGTAGGCTTTTATACCAAGTACGGAGATGGTGGCGTAGATATATCACCTATAGCAGACTGCCTAAAAACTGAAGTATGGGATATGGGTAGAGAGTTAGATGTAAGGAAAGATATTATAGACGCGGCACCAACAGATGGATTATGGGACGATGCACGTACAGACGAAGATCAATTGGGCATGACATATCCAGAGTTAGAAACTGCTATGATGCACTATGAACAAGATACAAAACCTACAGACACAAAAGAATTAAAGAACTTAATGAAATTTTTAAGTATACAAAAACAAGCAAAGCATAAAATGGAACCAATTCCTGTATGTAAATTAGGAGAACAAGAATGAAACATTTATTAATATTATTAGTTGCAGTAATGTCCTTATCAGGCTGTTCAACACTACAGGATACCTGGGACTACTATGACATGGCTCGATTTGATAACAATGAGTACATGCTGGCAAACAAAGTAAGAACGCAGGCTAACTTAGGTGCTCGTAAATGTGGAACTCCAGAAGTTAATCTAGAAGTAAGTAGACTATGGGAAACTACTTTAGAACTTAAAAACTATGCACAGTCAATGGAAAAGAATGATGAAACAGTTACTATGACAACAGAGTTATTAGAAATTGTTAGAGGATTAGACAATCGTTATAACATTGATAAGAAAAAAACTTCAATGACTTACTGTACTAGAAAGTTTGGCAACATTGAAAAGAATGCAACAATTATTACTAACGTTATAGGTAAAAAACCTAGAGAGTGGTAAACAAGGAGAACGGTTATGATAGATAATGCAATGAAAGAATTAGAAGAATGGGTAGGTAACAACCATACAGAACTAGCAGACTGGGCAAAGGATGCTCGTTCGCTAACAGAAGAATTTAAAGCAGGTGATCTCAGCGAAGATGAATATAAAGAACTTATGGAAGATCTTAAACGCAGTAAAAAGATATCTGATGCCGCTGACGCACTAGCAGTTCGTTCAAGAGCTGTTGAACTAATAGACAACATCATCACATCAGCTGGCGTAATTCTTTAAGCTACCAATATTAAGGTAATTAGGTTGACTAGTTACCTCAATCCTTATATACTTTAATGTATGAATCCATATGAAACCTTAGGCATCAAACAGGGTGCTAGTGAACAAGAAGCTAAAAAGGCTTTTAAGAAACTAGCCATGAAGCACCACCCTGACCGAGGTGGAGACGAAAAGAAGTTTCAAGAAGTTAAAGAAGCATACGAACGTATAACAGAACCTGATAAGTTTCAAAATCAACAGTTTCAACGTACACCGGGAGGATTTGAATTTAGGTCTGGTGACGTGGAAGATATCTTTAATGAATTCTTTAAATATCATAGAGGCGGTCCTGGACAACAAAGAAGACAACCAACAGCAGTACAAATGAGTTTATGGATTTCACTAGAGGATGTGTATAAAGGTGGTGAACGATTAGTAAGTGTGCAGTCGGGTAATTCAGTAGAAGCAGTTAAGATTGAAATACCTAAGGGTGTTGGTGATAATACTACTATAAGATATCCGAGGCTTGCTCCAGGTGGTCTTGACTTAAACATAATATACAGAGTACACCCACACAAACGCTTTAAGCGTGTAAGTCAAATTGACTTAGAAACTATTGTTGATGTAACATTCTGGGATTTAATATTAGGAACACATGTTGCTATCAGACATATCAATGGCGAAGAGCTTATGGTCAAAGTTCCCAGTAAAACAAGACCAAATGCTAGACTAAGACTTAAAGAACAAGGTATTCAAAAAGATAGACAACGAGGAAACTTGTATGTTAAAATTAACGCTGTGCTACCGGAAAATATCACCGATGATATTATACAAACATTAAAGCAAAAACTAGGTCGATAAATACAGAAAATAACAAGTAAGGATAAAGATGCAAAATAACCCTGAAATAGAACAAATAATTGATAATGCTGGAAAGCTGGCAAAGAAGTATAAACATCAATATGTTACAATTGAACATTTGGCTTTAGCACTAGTTAAATACGAATCGTTTGAAAAAATATTAACAGATTACGGCGTTAACGCTAAAGCTATATCTCAAGATATTGACACCTGGTTAAAGGGTATGGTTTCAATTGAATCTAAAACCAATGACACTCCTAAAAAAACTAATGGTCTAGAACGTGTGTTTAATCGTGCTGGAACACAAGTATTGTTTTCAGGAAGAAAGACAGTGTCAACTATTGATTTATATCTAGCTATCATGAGTGAAGGGCAAAGTCATGCACATTACTTTTTCCTAAAACACGGCATACAAAAAGTTGAATTTGTTGAGTTTTGGCAGAATAATTATCAATCAGTTGAACCTAAAATGAGTAGCAAAGAAGCAGACAAGTTACTTGATGAACACTGTATAAACCTTACTGAACTAGCTAAGAAAGACAAGATTGAACCAGTTATTGGACGTTCAACTGAATTAGATGATATTGTACATGTACTTGCTAAACGTTTTAAAGCAAATGTGTTGCTTGTAGGTGATCCTGGTGTAGGTAAAACTGCTATTGCAGAAGGACTTGCTTTACAAATAGTTAATAATAATGTTCCTGAATTCTTACAGGATCATGCTGTGTATTCATTAGAAATGGGATCGTTACTAGCAGGATCTAAATATAGAGGTGAGTTTGAAGAAAAAGTTAAAGAGGTTATTGAGGCATTAGAAGCTAAAGAAAAATGTATATTGTTTATTGATGAAGCACATCAAATGAAAGGTGCTGGATCAGGTGGTCAATCATCAGTAGACTTTTCAAACATGATTAAGCCTGCTATTTCAAGAGGTACACTAAAAGTTGTTGCTTCAACTACTTGGGAAGACTACTACGAATCATTCGAAAAAGAAAGAGCTCTTATGAGACGTTTCTATCGTATCAGTATTGATGAGCCAGACACAGAGTCAACTAAGAAAATTTTACGTGGTGTAGGTAATAGACTAGAAGACTTCCATGACGTTAAGATTAATCAAGATGCAATTGAAACTGCGGTTAAGATGAGTGATCGTTATATACATGATCGTAAGAACCCAGATAAGTCAATTGACCTAATAGATGCCGCAAGTGCTAAAGCACGTGCTGATAGTCAAGTTGGTGCAACTATTACTAAAGATAAAATACTAGAACAAGTTGCTAAGATTGCTAAAGTGCCACTGGACAGACTTAAGAACGAACAGAATGTACAAGTTAAAAAACTTGACTTTAATATAAGAAATAAACTGTTTGGACAAGATAAAGTTATAGACGAAGTATTAGATAGACTATATGTATCATTTGCAGGTGTTAATTCTGAAACAAAACCTATGGCAAGTTTCTTATTTTTAGGACCAACAGGTACTGGTAAAACAGAAATGGCTAGACTATTAAGTGATAATTTAGATATGCCTTTACTTAAATATGATATGAGTGAGTATCAAGAAAAACACAACTTATCAAGTTTAATCGGTGCGCCTCCGGGCTATGTAGGATTTGAAGATGGTAATGTAGGCGGAGGTAAACTTATCTCAGACTTAACTAAGAATCCATATTCAATCATCTTGTTTGATGAAATCGAAAAAGCACATCCAGACATCTCAAATGTACTACTACAGATGTTAGATGAAGGACGAGTCACAGGGTCAAATGGTAAAGAAGTTAAAGTTAAAAATTGTATTATTATACTAACTTCAAACTTAGGCTCACAAGCTAGTGAACAAAACAGAGTTGGCTTTGGCGATCAGGCGAAAGCAGGCGAAGATGACAAAGCTGTTAAAGAATTCTTTAAGCCTGAACTACGAAATAGACTTGACATGATCAGCAAGTTCGTTAAACTTGAACCATTGGCAGTTAAGAAAATTGTAGTTAAGTTCTTAGATGAGCTTAAACAATCAGTTACTGAAAAAGACATCAAGTTAGAGTTTACTGAATCTCTTATTAATCATATTGCTGATGTTGGCTATGATGATAAAATGGGTGCAAGACCACTAGCACGTAAAATAGATGAATTACTCAAAGTACCTTTAAGTAAAAAAATACTGTTTGAAAACTTACAAGGTAAAAGTTTAGTGATTGACTGGAAAGATGATGCTATTACTATTGACGGTGTAATACCTAAACTACCAGCAAGTAAAGAAAAAGGCGAAGTCGACGGAGACGGTTACATTGTCATTGACCAATTTAAACCAAAGAACTAAAACAAGCGATCGGTTATTTTATAACCAGTACAAATATTGTTTTAAGTTATATGCTCCTCACGCATCTGCATTAACGTCGTTGGATCACGAGCATGTTAACAGCATATTAGATATGCGACAGACTCTATGGAATAAGAGTCGACGTATTAACTTTGGCGGAAGTTGGGCCGCTGTTGATGAACAGATAACAGACGCAACAAGAAATAAGTTTCATAAAGCAGTAAACTATTTTAAACAGGTAGTAAAAGAAACCAAATTAGTTGTACTGCAATCTTTTATGTATGTTTACACTAATCGATATAATGTACGTGATGAATTATTAAATCTTGGTTTTCCTATTAATCAAATCACTACAGTTAAGGTAAACAGACCATTGGGCAGTGTAAAAAGCTTAGATGAAGAAAGCAAAACACGCTGTTACTTTAAACAAGTAGAAATTACTAACAAAGAACACGAACTGCTTAAATCATTTATTAAAACTAATATAGAAGGAGTTAAACCAAGTCTTGGTTTAGAATATTTCTTTGGACGATCAGATAGACTATTAAGGAATTATTTCTTTCTTGACTTTACTGAGGACTCCTTAATTACTACACTAGAGTTAATGACTCCAAACCTTGTGCGAAAAGTGTCACCTATTGTTAAATAGTGATAAATAATTGCATGGCAAAGATAAACTCAACAAATTTAGTAGTATCATTAAGCAAACTGGTAAAAGATACAGATCCAGACGCACCAGTAATAAACGATGAAACAAAGGCACAGTTAGAACAAATTGTAACTGAACTTGCTGGCGCCGGTGTTCTTGTAGAAATACAGGAGGCTTAAATGAAAACAAATAGTCAACAACTATTATCAGCAACCGACTTTGGAGTTGCTTCAGGCAACTATGACGGTACATCCACAGACTTTAACGGTGATGCTGTCAAAGCCGCAGGTTATTATTCAACACACGGTACACTACAAAGTGTAGCATTCTTTACAGAAGACTTTCTAGGTACTATTGAAATTCAAGCAACTGTAGATTCTACATCAGCAACAGCTGAATGGTTTACTGTACATACATTTAACGGTGATGGCTCTAGTGCTAATGATAGTTCAGCACAATACTGGAACGAAGTACAAAATATCACTGGAAGATTTACATGGCTCCGTGTTAAAGTTACAGACTTTACACAGGGTACTATTAACAAAATTACAGTCAGCTACTAGTGTTAGAAACAGTTAAGTTAAATATTACTCTAAACAGTAATTATCAAACACACCCACCAAAAGCAAGAATACTACTAGACGGTAAAGAAATATTTAGACAGCATATTACTGAGCAAACAACCTTTTCACATCAAGTTGAACTTACAGATGGCACAGGTCATCAATTAGCAATTGAACTACGTCATAAATTACCTGAACATACTGTGATTGATGAACAAGGAAAAATTATTCAAGACAGTATATTGCTAATTGACGCTCTCAGTATTGAAGATGTAGACATAACAGAACAGCTATCAACCAATCAAAAACAATTTTACTATGAACATTCAGGCGAACATCATATACTTTACAACACATTAGGTGTTAATGGTAGAGCCATAATAAATTTTAGTTCTCCCATATACGTATGGATGTTAGAGAACATTGGATAAATACATTACTATGAATAAACTTGTTATATATCCAGGACGTTTTCACCCTTTTCACAAAGGACATTATGCAAGCTATGACTTTTTAACTAAGGGTTATGGTACAGATAGTGTATACGTTGCGTCATCAAACGCACAGGCACCTTTAACTAGCCCGTTTAGCTTTGATGAGAAGAAGCAGATGATGCTACTTACTGGTATTCCAGCAGATAAAATTGTTCAAGTAAAGAATCCTTATCGTTCAGAAGAGATCACAGGACGAGTAAACAATCCAGAAGAAACTGTTTTAATCTACGGTCTAAGTGAAAAAGATATAGCAAGATTTAGTTTTAAGAAAAAAGACGGTACTCCAGGCTACATGCAACCCTATCCTAAAGATGAAGCTCAACTTAAACCAATGACTGAACATGCTTATGTTGCACTAACACCAACAGTGACATTTAAAGTACAAGGTAAAGATGCTAACTCAGCAAGTCAAATACGCTCTGCATATACTAAAGCAGATGATAAAGAACGTAAAGAAATATTAAAAGACTTGTACGGAAAAGTTGACAGTGACGTTAAAGAAATATTTGACAAGAAAATGTCTGTAGTAGAACAACTAAGTTCGATGATGACTACACTAAAAGAAAGTCGTGATCCAATGGATGCTAATATGCGTAAAGTTGAGTTAGCATTAGAAATGGAACGTGCTGTTAGACAAATTGAAGAAGCTGACTTAGAAGGACATTATCAAGACGGTGAACGTATTGTTCCAGCAGGAGGACAAGGATCCTGGACACAAGATGGACTTAAAGATTCAGTAATAAAAAACTTTGTAGAATTAGCACAACAAATTAAAGCTGGTAACTATGAAGGTGCATATCATATGCTATATACAAACAAAGCATTTCAAAGTAAACTAGAAGCATTAAAGCTATATCACAGCAAAGAACTTCCTAAGAAATAATTTACCATACCTATTGCGTTTGAATTAAATACTGCTATAATAAACACATATAACAGTAAGGACATTCTTAATGCAAATTCAACTAGATCTAGAGCTACTCAAAACCTTTAACGTACACTTTTGTATTCCATGTTATGGCGGACAAATATCAGAACAAACTTTCATAGGTATTGTTAAATGGGGACAAGAAGCAGGCAAATTAGGAATTGCTTGGACAATGGAAACACTAGTAAACGAAAGTTTAATTAGTCGTGGACGTAATACATTGGCCGCAAGATTCTTACACCATCCAGAAACAACACACTTATTTTTTATTGACGCTGATATAGGCTTTGATCCTTGGCACGTACTTACTGTGCTTAATCACAATAAAGATGTTGTATGTGGATTATACCCTATGAAACAATTACCGTTGCAATGGGTAGTTAATAGTGTTGCAGGAGAGGATGAACCACCAAGAGACGATTTCTTAGTTGAAGTTTCAAAATCTGGGACAGGTTTTATGTGTATTAAAGAACATGTATTTGAAGATGTGAAACAACACCCTGCTGTTAAACCTTTCAACAACGATATTGGATTACCTAAAGAACTTGATCCACATATGTTTACATTCTTTGATTCAGCTGTTAGAGATAATAGATACTACTCAGAAGATTGGACATTCTGTGAAAACTGGCGTGACTTAGGCGGCAAAGTATGGGTAGATAGTCGTATCTTACTTAAACATTCAGGACACTTTAACTTCTGTCATGAAAATGATACAGCTATTAGAGAGCTGTATGAAACTACGCCTCCGTCTGTTCAGACTAAATTAGATACAGAATTACAAGCAGTTGAAGACAAACCTGAAACTACTCCCTCTAAGAAGAAAAAAGGTAAAGCTAAAAAGTAAAACACGATAAATATATACTATATAAACTATAGTATAAATTATGCTTTTATTTGAACTTTACAATGATACTCTCGACGAATGGGGAGTAATCACAAAACAAAATACCACAGCTGATGTAAAGCCTGGCGAAGTACAACGTCAAGCTAAGAAGCTTGGCATGACCATAGATAAAAAAGGTCGACCTCCACTAGCACACAAAACAGCCGCTAAGAATACTTCACCTAATAAAGCATACAACCTTGGATTAACTAACGAAGCTATACGTAAAGAAGGCAACAAGTATACTGTTTACAGTAAAAAAGGCGATCGTAAGTTTGGAACATATACAAGTAAAGCAGAAGCTGAAAAAAGACTTAGACAAGTAGAAATGTTTAAGCACATAGGTTAATATGAGAGCAGACGAGTTTACAAGGAAAGCACACCCAAAATCCAAAATCTATTTAGACATGGATGGTGTTCTTGCCAACTTCTTTGCTGAGTACGCTAAACTTGCGGACGTAGAAACTTATAGAGATATACCAGCGGCCAAAGTAGATCCAATATTAAACAGTTTAATTGGTACTGACTTCTTTGCTAGACTACCTAAGTTTCCTGGTGCGGATCAACTTGTTAAGCTAGCAATTAAACATGCTGGTAGCTATAGTATCTGTTCTTCACCCTTACGTAAAGACTATAATAATTCAGCATACTGGAAAAAGATTTGGATTAGAGCATATCTAAAACCACAACCATTGAGTATAGAAATAACTCCTACAAAAGCAGATTATGCAATGTCAGGTGATGTTCCTAACATATTAATTGACGACAAAGGTTCTAACATTAGAGCCTGGATAGCCGCAGGTGGTATTGGAATTAAATATCAAGCTGATGAAGATCAATTGAGCATGGTAGCAGACGCATTAGAATCTATTTACTGTGATGTAGAAAAAACATGTAACACAGTTGAAATAAAAGAAGATGAGTTCAACAAGTGCTACGACTATGCT
>Ga0098055_1001896_pt1 | contig 11115 bp, 15 predicted proteins | sample 17_taG_FD_75107 | JGI IMG/M metagenome (GOLD analysis project Ga0098055, IMG submission 75107) | Marine viral communities from the Subarctic Pacific Ocean - 17_ETSP_OMZ_AT15314 metaG | ecosystem: Environmental > Aquatic > Marine > Oceanic | place: Pacific Ocean | collected 2015-01-18 | reverse complement strand
TTAGATTGCCAGTTCCTTGGTCGCTTATATAACTAGCAGACCCATCATGGTAAATCTCTAGGTCGTTAGACCCAAAAGTAGCTTTGACGTTATCCCCGAATGACAGGTCGCCCGTCATGCTGTCGCCAGACGTTTCTACCTTGTCAGTGTTTAAGCCGGTGAAGTTAGCGTCAACCTCGTCATTAGTTAGAGGCGAACCCTTCCCCGAACGTGTTGTAATCGTAGTCATGGTTTACCTCTTTCTAATTAGGATGCTGTCAGAGTGATTGTCCAGTTGATAGAAAGCACGTCGTCTGCGGCTTTATTCACAACTGAGAAGGTCACACGACAGAGCATAGTGCCACCTGATGCGGCGTTAAAGATACCGGCCTCGCTCACAGCGCCAGTCGCATCACCGGCCTCAAAAGAGCTGATAAAAACAATTTGATTGTTCGTCACTGTTGAAGAATCGAGTGCCTCGCGTGAACCAAGCTGTGACTCTAGTGCCGTGTTGCCTGCCGCAGGTGCTGTCGTGCCTGATCCTAGCGCCATGTGCGTCATAGCTGTCTCGTCGTCCTTCATCCTGTCACAGATAAAGTTAAGACCTGTATCAACAATCAAGTTGTTAATCTCGCGCTCTTCTTTGACGTTGCCGTTCTTGTCTCGCAGAACTACAGCGACATCGCCTTTTAATTTTAAACCTTCGTTAATCATGTAAACGTCCTCGATGCGCCGACATAATCTTCGGCAAAGTAAGTGAAGTCACAATAGCCCTGACTGCGGAGACTTCCAGAGTCAGAGGTAACGCCAGAATCGGCGTGAACCTTAGTTGTCAATTTTACAGCAGACTCGTCTGCCGTTCCATTTTCTGTAAATTCGCGGCTGTAAGTGACCTCCCTTGTAAACAAGTCGGTAACACTAGCAATCTCTGTTCGCGTTTTTATAAAGTCGATTTCTTGATCGTCTTCGGCTGACGCCTCGCCATCGAGGTCATCAGTTGCGAAGGTTTGTTCATTGATGAATTTAGTAAAATCAATGACATTACTATCAGTGATAAACGACCTATCAGTTCGTGCGCCCTCGACATAATCTTCGGCGAAGTAGGTGCTATCGCAGTAATCGAAGTCAGTGTCGTCACCTGCAATCTTTGTAAAGCTCAGAATATTGCTATCAGTTGAGCTAGGAGCCTCTGTGAGCGGCTTGGTTGAATTTAATGATGGCAGGTCTGTGATTGCACCAGTATCGGTGATCGGCTTTGTGAGGGCGATCAAATGCGCTTCTACAACGGCAGGGCTTTCACTTAAACTTTTAATGATTGTAAGAACATCGTCGTCAGTCAAAGTGCCAGCGTCTGCGGCTACCTTCAATAAAGTAATAACGCTCTGATCTACAAGCGCAGGTGTTTCAGTGTTGTTCTTTGTTACATCGAGCGTCTGGCTGTCAGACACACTTGCCTGGTCAGCCGCAAAAAATGTTCTAAGGAAAAACCCTAAAGTGATTTCAGCCTTGAGAGATAGGGCGCTCACAGCCGCACTAATTGCTAGGCCAGTCGCCTTTGCGTTCAGTGATAAGTCGGCAAGGGTTGCCTTTAGTGATCTGCCGGTTGCCTGCGCTAATAACCTTGCGGCAGTGACTGCGGATTGAAGTTTACGCATTGATTAACCAAAATCTGCGCGAAGGAAAAACTCCACTAACTCATAAATTGTTTCTCTGACGCCAGAGTTAACAATCTCTATTTCACCCTCATAGTAGCCCTCGTCGATATCTAATTGACCGGCGCTAAAAGTGAAGTACAGATCACCAGCCGCTAACTGGTCGCTGGTGCTGACACTAGTTAGGGTAAACAATACAGTTGTGGTTTTTTTCTTCCTAAAGCGCAAGACAGCAGTAGCGCCGGTTAAGTCTTCAGCAGTACCGTCGCGTGAAATCGCCGCCTTAATCTGCGGGCCAGTATCTCCTTGTACGAGATTGATTGCCATGATGTCCTCCTAAAACCCTATTATCTCATACATCGATGTACGCAAAGATACTTGGCTCGTTTGTTTCTGTGTTGATAAATGAAGCAAGCCAATACTCTGAAACATCACTCAGTGTTTGATCTGCAATCGCATCCTCTGCCAGTGCAGGACTGTCGTATGATGCAATGATAATTTCAGCGTTATCTGTAGAACGTGTGTATCCCAAAGTGACACTCATGTTATTACCTCAATAGATGGACTTGGCCGACTAACCCTACAGACATAGATGCCGAGCCGCTCGTAAGTGAAAATGTCTGAGCGCGCACGCGATAAGTTTCTTCTGTGCTACTAGCAGATAGCGGCTGAAAAAGCGTGTGGTTAGTTAGCGCACTGATACCGATAATCCCGAAGCGGCTTACTGACAGAGGTGAATAAGCAATCCATGTCCCTGATGATGTCCACTTGTCTGCGTTGTAATAAACAGATGTGGTTACAGCAATCGTGTCGTTACTTGCATAAATAATTCGGGTTCTGCCTGTGCTTGATTGATATTCAACAGAAACCACGTTGTAGACATTGCTGGGTGATGTTTGTGATGTGGCAAGGCCACCAAACATATCGAATTGCCCCATGAGATTTCCAACAATTTCAATATAACGAGCGCCAAAAGCAACAGAACCCTGACCCACTACTGTCCCTAGCAAAGTTCCGCTTGTAGCTCCTTTGCTTTTACGTTCAACTTTTACTCCGACAGTGAAATTCCCTGACGGTGAACTAGCGTTGATTCCAAAAACTGCCTGTAAAACTCCGCTTTTTTTAATGTCAGCATCTGGCGCTGGCGTCGTAAACTCACCAAAGGTTACTAGCGTGCTAGAAAGCGACGTGGCTGTGGCGTTATATAGGCCAAAAGCGAATGACTCAGAAACGTCGCCTGATAGCTTATCAACTGTAATGCTTGCGGCTTGTATCTTTGCGGCTGTTACAGCGTTCGCGGCAAGCTCATCAGTGTTGATTGCACCTGCCGCAACTTCTGTTGCAGTAATTGTATTAGTCGCAATTTCGTTAGCTGTTATTGCGTTCGCTACAATTTTTGGCGTCGTAATTGCATCATCTGCGATTGTGGTTGTTGTAACTGCACCGTCAGATATTTGATCTGAACCAATGGCATCATCAGCAATGTCAGAAGAGCCAGCCACGACACTAGCGCCTGAGAAGCTCGCTGTGGCCGATGACTTGTTACCTGAGAAGTCCACAGACTTAAGCCAGAAATAACGTGTAGAGGCTCCTGACAAGCCTGTGACGATGTATTCTTCGCCATCTACTACAGCAGTCGGGTTCGCAGGAATACTGTTAGATGTATTTACAAACACCTCTGTGTGCTTAAAGTCGATATCGCTAGGGTTTGTCCACTCTGCGGTGATGGTTTGTATGCCGCCGGTTGCACTCGCCGATGTCGGTACGCTTGGTGCTGTAGTATCGCCGTTCAATGCTTGGTTGCTAAGGGTTGTCCCTGTACTACTCACGCCGATTAGGTTTTCAGCTTGTACGCGGAAATCATAATTAGACGTTATATCTAGGCCGGATATGTATACCCGAGGTTCACGAGATGAGGCGTAAAAATAGTTGGTGGTTCCTGTCTTGTTGTAGCGGACCTTGTAAAGCTCAACAAAGGCATCTGTCACCGGTGTCCATGTTAGATCGACGGCGCTAATTAAATTGCCATCTGGACCCTTAAATGCTGTTTCTGTCAAAGCTAGGTTAGTGACGTTGGCAACGGTACGACCATCGTAAAGGTCTAACTCTCCACCGCTCAAAAAGTCCTCTTCGTCGCTAGTCGCCCAATCGTAGATAGCTGACGCTGTCTCAATACAGGCAAGGTTTACGGCCAGCGCGCCACCATCTGCAATGGCTAGTGAGTAGTCGATGACTTGAAAGACCTTAGAGCTGTAATTAAGACGGTCGTTCGTCACATTGATTGTGTCGCCGATCTTAACCTGCAAGCCTTTGAGGTTTACCGTCATATTAATAACGACTTGCTGGCGCGACTTCAGCAGTGCGATCTTCGCGAGTCTTTGCGCCTGCGTGTTGTTAGTGACGAACGGCAAGGCCATATCCAAGTAGATTGGATCGCCGTCCTCTGTGGCGTATGTAGAGCTGATCTGAGGCGGATAATCTAATACCTTGTAGTTCTTCTCCTCAGAAACAAAAATGCCTTTTACGCCATTGTAAACGCCTCTGCGCGACTGCTTGGTCTGCGTTTGTATCTCGCTGATTACGTCGGCTTCTGTGAACGTGAGCGTAGGAGTTTTGTACTCAGCGCCATCAATAAAATACTTGCCGCCCGAGTAGGTCAGCATTCCGCCCATTGAAGCCAGTAGTTGTTCAATGTTGGCTCTGATTTGGTTGCCTGTCTCAATTACTCCATTGCATCGGTAGCGGTCTTGAGCGCCACCAGCGTCTAGCGTGATCTGCTCTTCGCAAAGGTTCGCGGCGGCAGTCAGCGATGTGTTATCTATGTTGGCTGAAACTTCGCCAAGCCCGTACTTGTCGTCGAGCATATAGTCGCGCAAACACAGCGCAGGGTTTTGGCTCCACACTGTGCTAGAAGTGCGAGGATCATAGACCTTCTTGCCTTTCAGAACGGCGGTGATGTTAGGGACACCCTGCGGAAACTTGTCTGTGTCCCACTCAAGCCTAAACGCAATGTAAGCAATACCCGACAGCTTGTGGTTTGTAGTCCAAAGCACATTAGCGTTTACGAGGTCAGTCGATGCGGCCTGTCCGTCCGTGCCAAACTTCCGGTCTATCGTGACGTATGTACCCCAGTCGCTTTGGAACCCACCACTGAGAGTCCACACTTTCTTATCGTTAAACCAAATCTCTTCGTAACTTTCTATTTCGTGGCTAGCAAAGGCGATCGCCATGTGTAGGTATTTGTTGTCATCGCCTGAGTTTGATATGAATACGACCTGACCACCGACGCGCATCTTTCCATACACAGTTTTTCGCGAGCCAGCAGGTTCACGACTGGTCTGCGTGATACCTCGCATCTGTGCGCCAAGGTTTGGCTTAGGAGCCAACGCACGAGAAACCATTGAAAGGCCAGCGCCTAGCGCCGCCCAAGCCGCAAATGCGGCAAACCCTTCAAGCGCAAAAAAAGTTAGTACACCAGCCTGCGCCGCCGCGCCAATCGCCGTCGCTAAACCTGCAACTGCCGAAATAGCCATGTTCTTACCTCAGAACTAAAGAGTAGACGCGCTCGATTTCCTCGAAGTTCAATCGCTCAAGGATTGCGTCGAAGGGCTGATGCGCTTTTGTATTGACGTGTAGCTTCGTGATGCCTTCAGCCGCTAGTGACTCAATGGCAAACTTGATGAGCTTTACGCCGGTCAACCCTTTGCGTGCTGGCTTAGCCAGAAAGATAACGTCGTTGTTAGCGAACAAGTGGTCACGGTAGTGCAGTGACTTGCTGACGATAACGACAAAATAGCCCATCATCACGTCGTCTTTTCTAGCTGTGTAGATTCTAAGCGCGTTGACGTTATCAAGCCGTGCATAGCCTTCCCAGTCGGGGTTCATCTTAATAATGTCTTGGTTTAAAGCTATTTCTTGCCAGTGCTGTTCGAGCAAAGGCTCTATTTCTCGCCTGACTTTTGCTAGGTTTTCAATCGCAAATTCCATTAGTCTAGTTGCCTCTGGTCTGATGGGAAGTCGTCACCGCCGCCGCCGTTACCGCGTCCACTACTAACTACGCCACTACGACCCCAAACAATTTCTTTTTCAGCCATATCAGCGACAAACTCCAAGCCCTTGTCGTTGGGAAAGTCGATCAGTTGATCTTCTGCGGTGTAGCGCCTGACACGAGTGCGCTCAAAACCGATTAAACGATTCTCAACCGCTATCTGTATTGTGGCTGTTTCTGATGAGTCATTAATAACCATCGTGTCCATAAAGCCACTGAACACGTTTACAGGCGTGCTTATAACGCCGTTGCTGGCATCCATAGCGCCTAGCAATACTTTTAGCTCACGGCCTTGGTAGTCCTCGTCACGCGCCTTTGCTAATAAAGGGTCAGTGATTCCTGACAGGGTGACTGTAATGCCGTTAGCTTGCAGTTCTGCCGTCTCTGCTATTTGACCAATGGTGAGCAATGTACCAGCGCCAACATAGTCAACACTGCTAACTGTGAGATTGCCCACGCCGTTCCATAGATTCAGATTGCCGGAGTCGAAGGCACACTGCACTAGAATGATTGGACGTACTAAATCGGCGGTGACTGCCGACTGCATCGCCGATGTCAGTGATCTGCTCATATAGCCTCAACGCAAGCAAAAGTGAAACCGTACAAACTAGCTTGGTTGATACTCCATCCGATGTCATTGCTTGCTAGTCGCCATGTGCCTTTCGGCAGAGTAAAGTCTAAAGAAGTTGATGAGCTAATCGCTGACCGGAGTGGTGGCATTATGTCGATCGAGCTTCCCGAAATGCCGGTGACAATGTATAGCGCACTGCCTGTTTCAAAGTAGTCGCCTGCGACCACGCCCGAAGTAGAGCCGGTGACAGTCGTAGCACCTGCTGATCCGCTCGTGATTGCGCCTGTGGCGGTCGTGTTGTGTATGGGGTTGCCCATCGTAAAGGTATTAGCCTGACCCCTTAGAGCGGCAAAGAACGCCTCTACCTGCTTGGCATCTGATCGCTTCAGTGGTGGCAGTTGCACTTCTGCTTCCCACCGCACACCCTGATGCTGATAAGTCTGCTGGTCATAGGTAAACGGTGACTGACTTACAGCCGTTGCCGACCTAAGCCGCATCGTCATCGAGGTAAAGCCTACATTTGGAAACGCCGCCATTATGCACCTACCATTGCTTTGCTGAAGCCACCGCCTCTCATTCTAGCATCAGCGACAGCAGACTTCGCCGCGTTACTGATCTGAGGCAGTAGGTTGGCTATTTCTGCACGTACGGTTTGCTGTACGCCTGTGGTCACGTTGATGTTCTGCACTACGGTCACACCGCCGCCACTTAATTCGTTATTAGGGACGACTCGCCCTGTGGTACTTGGTATGAATAGCTCTGGCCCTTTCTCGCCTACAATATACGGCGTGTTGCCTGTCGCTACACCACCACGAGCTAACCCGCCCAATGACATTCCACCACCGCCGCCTGTAGGTGCTGGCGTAGGTCCGCCACCAATTCCGGCAGTAATTGCACCGAAAGCCGCATCGACGATGTACTTCTGAACTAGCATCTGAATTAGGCTGTCGATTACGCTCTTGGCCATATTCTTAATCGCGTCACTAAATTTCTGTGCGCCAGTAATAGCGTCGGTGAATGACTTACCCAACCCTGTAAGTGCTTGGTCGCCTAGCTTTAGCAGACCCTCACGGACATCATCGCCGCTCTTGCGCATTGTCTGTAATTGCTCTAGAAAATCTGATATTGGCGTACTTGGAGGTACTACGTTGTTAAGTGCATCTTGAGTTTCTGTTGCGGCATTTTTAGTATCGCGAACAACACTTGCGACCTCACGTAAACCATCGGCTAAGTTACCAAAACGTATCTCGCCCATTTTTTCTAACTGCGTAACTGTAAACGTGATTGGCTCTATTTTAAATTTTTCGAAATTAAAGACTTCTTCAAATCCGAGTTTCTTTAAGGCACGGTCAATAAATCCGGTCGCGCTTACAATTACGTTTAACTTGCGCTTAATTCCGTTAATCAATAAATCGAAAGCGGCACCAATCACGTCAAATACAGGCATGATGAAATTCGCGCCTATGACAAACGCATTGAACGCTACGCGGACGCCCTTCGCTAGATTTTCTAAATTATCTAGAGTAGCCGCGATGAACTGCAAAAAGTTAGCCGCCGCTTCAATCGCAAAACCTCTAACGCCGTCTTTGCTCGCTAGTGTTTTAGTCGTAAAATCAAACATTGAATTAGCGGCAAGAGTGATCGCTGGTGCAAGTGCCGCGGAAAATTGCGCGATTAAGCCCTTAGAGACAGCCATCATTCTTGTAATAGCGTTATTAGCGTCCTCTACGCCTTCTGCGGCCTCTTGAGTCATTACCGCGCCAAGCAATTCTGCTTCGTTGAACATGCCCTTTAAAGAGTCAGACCCTTCAAGCAACATATTAACCATTGCTACACCTTCAGAATCAAACAGCTTCATAGCTATTCGAGTGTCATTTAGGCGGTCAGGAAGACCAGCAAAGGCGTCAGCAAGCGTCAACACCTTTTGATCTAGCGTCATCCTGTTTAATTCGTTTGCATCAAGGTTTAACTCTTTGAGTGCGCCTCTGGCTTCTCCTGTGCCGATGGCCGCCTCTGACACTCTGCGAGTAAATCGCTGTAGTGCCATATTCATTGTTTCAATGCTTAGGCCAGACAAATCGCCTGCGTATTGTAGTTTGCTCAAAGCATCTGTCGTCGTGCCTATCCTACCTGCTGTTTTGGCCAGGGCATCCGTTGCCTTGAGTGAGTTAGCAATCAACAAGCCCATGCCGCCTGCACCGACTGCCGCGACTAAGGCGGTTTTGAAGCTAAAGAAAACTTTGGATAGGCCAGCGAACGCGCGCTTGATTCCGCGTAAGGCTTTCTGCGTTTGGTCAAACGCCTTGATGATGATGCTTACGGATTCAGTCGCCATCTTTAGACTCGCTCGTTATCTTGAAGTAAGCAAGCCACTCTTGAAACTCATTGACTGTAATCTGCTCGACTTCTTCGATAGTCTTATGTAACCGATCAGCCAAGGCGATGAGATTCATCCGAGACTGATCGGCCTTCAGTTTTTTTCGACGTCCTCAAATGGGTCGATAGTGCTAAACATCTCGTTAGCAATACCAGACACCACCGTCGTCTCTTCACCCATCAAGTCGATCTTGTCTTCAGCAGAGGTAAACAGCTTGTCGCCATCCTTACTCTCTGCCTTCATTACAATCAGATCAACCATTGCCGCAATGCTAGGGTTCTGCATTACTTGCGGGTGACGCTTCTGTAATTCGTTCAGGTCATAGCAGGTCAGTGGGCGACAATACAGGACAAACGCCCCGTCATCATCAGCCCACTCTACGACCTCAATCTTACGGCGTGACTGCTTGCGTCGCGCTCGCAACTCTTTAGCCAAACCCATTAGTTAGACGACTCAGTGATTGCGCCTGATACTTGTACCGAGAATGACGCCTCAACCAACCCGTCGTAAGACGCAGAGATAGTCTTCGCAGTCACGATGCCAGAACCGCCGTAATACTTCTCGCCGGAGCCTGTTCCTGTTGGGTGAATTTCCCAATCGATAGCGGCACCAGAATCAAGCACTAACTGCTGTGCGTCTGCGTCATCCCAAAGCGCGTCAATAGTCAGAGTCGCGTCCTTGAGGCTAGACAAGTAAGACTTAACCGAGTCACCCATTACGGTGTCTTCGATAGTGTCAGCCACTTCGTCAATGCTGTACGAGCGTACTTCGCCGACAACTGCTTCTGATCCGCCTGATGCCGCAACCTTAACCGATCCGGTTGAACCTTTATGTGTAGCCATTAGTTTTCTCCCTTACGCGTCACCGCGTGTGTATGTATAAAGAATTTGAACGGTGACAATGACGCCGCCTACAGGGTCTATTGTACCATCATCCACCTCAACGCTAGTAACTTGCGTATCAATAGCGTGACCGCCACGCGTCCTATCCTCGTCGAGCTTTTCGTCGATAGCCTCTGCAATCTGATTACGGGCCGTGTCGATGTTCTTGTGCTTCACAAAGCAAATCAATTCGTAGTCGATAGTCGCTTGCCTGCTCGACATACTGCCGCCGATGCTGGCGTCTTCGCGCGTCTCGTTTGCTGTGCGTACTAATATCGCTGGATATTGCGCGTTCGATAGCTTGTCAAAGTCGAATGGCTCGCGCGTCACTTTCTTGACGTTAGGGGTCGAAATGGCTTGCAGTGCCGTGACAATATTGACGGCGATGTTTTCTCTAACGCTCATATCTTCAGCCCCTTGAAGTACACATCACGGATAGCACGGGTGTCGCTTTTGTTTAAGCCGAAGAACTTTCGAGTCTTATTGTTCATTGCCGCCTTCTTAGACTCTGTTCTGCTATCAAAGAATATGAAGCCGTCTTCACCTTTCAAGCCTGACTGCATAGACTTGCGCATTCTGTTGCTAAATATTAAGCGTACTTTACTGTCTGCGAATACGGGCTTGCTTTCGCCTTTCTTTGGTCGCCTCTTTCTGAACGCGTCATACTTCTTGCTGTATGGCTTAAAGGGCTGGTTGTTTACGTCAAGACTTTTGCTTGTGCGCTTCTGTATGCGGTTCAAGCCTTCTGCCGCCGCTCTACGCATCGCTCGCTTGTGGTTCTTAGTAAACGTGCGGCCTAGCTTATCGACCATCTTGCGTAGGTCACGAGGCTTTGTGTCGATGCTGATTGTAATCATCGGTTTAACCGATTGATCGGCACGATTTCTTTCTCTTTATCTGTAACCTGACCGTCGTTGTCAGCGTCGTACTCAACGCCGTCCTGAAATACTGCGTCAAGCTCTTCGCCATAACGAGCCTTGTAAAAGTCAATCATGGCTAAGAAGCGGTCATCGTCAACCCAGTTAGTCAGTTGTGGTAACGCGTACTTCCACAACACGAGGTAAGAAGCGGAGCGAGTCCACTGCGAGTCCGTCAGGTAGCTAGGGTTCATCTCACCGGCGATACCTTTGCGGTGCCACCACTGATTGCGAATCTCACGCTCTACGTCTGCCTGCGCCTTTGCATGTTCAGCGGTAAATGCGGGTATCCCTAAATCAAAAAGGTCAGGGATGATTGCTTCTAAATCGCTGTCGTCACTAAATGCCATGTCGTCACCACTTCACTTTCGCGGCCCAGTAGATTTTATCTAAGGGCGTTGCGTTCTTTAGGGTATCACCGTGTCGTGCATACCAAGCCGCTCGCATGGCCTTGTCGCGGGCTGACTCACCATCTTTAGGTGGATAAGTCTTCGCGCCTTGAGCGCCAAACCGTAGTAGCTTGATTACACCTTTGTAGCGAGCCAGAACCGCGTGCGAGCTAGAAGCGTGCCGTGGCGTACGCTTTGCCACGTTGTAATCCTCAAACCTTTCACCGCGATAATTGACTGCCATATAATCCTCTGAGTAAAACGGCCCCGAAGGGCCGTGTACATCTTAGAGTGCCGCGTC
>Ga0098055_1001895_pt1 | contig 11118 bp, 8 predicted proteins | sample 17_taG_FD_75107 | JGI IMG/M metagenome (GOLD analysis project Ga0098055, IMG submission 75107) | Marine viral communities from the Subarctic Pacific Ocean - 17_ETSP_OMZ_AT15314 metaG | ecosystem: Environmental > Aquatic > Marine > Oceanic | place: Pacific Ocean | collected 2015-01-18 | reverse complement strand
CGGTGACAATGATGACTACGTGGATTCTACCACGCAAGCGCTAATGCGTTACAGGCAAGGATACTTTGTAACATTGGAAGATGATTACGAAGACGAAGAAAAAATTAAGGTTGGAGGGAAAACGTATTACTAATGGGACCACCAGGATATAACGACAAAGAGAAGACAGGAATTTTATCAACTCTAAAAGGATGGCACGATGACGTGTATAATCATCCATGGACCACTGGCATGAGAAATTGGTCAAAAGAGGCAGGAAGAAATTATGATAAACAGCTTACAGATGCTGGTAACAGTTACACACAACTTGCAAAAAATAATACATCAAACTTTGAAAAAATTTTTGGAGAAAGTAATTTTTCTAACAAAGCACAAGCAATTGCACGTGGTGGCCAAGACTTAGCTGGTTATGGATATAACGTACTTAGAGAAGGTGTAGGTTTTGGTGCAGACATTGTACAAAATGCCAACGCTGGAGTTAACGATTTATTAAAAATTGCTAGCCCTTTTCACGAGGTCGAAGGGCCCGGTAAAGCAACTCAAACAGCACTAACAGATACTTTTTCTGACTTAAGTTTTGGATGGTTACCTAGAACAGATATGTTCAAAGATGGTTTCTCAGCACAATATAATTATAACCCTGGAACTGATAAAGGTTATCAAACTTATAATTCTTGGAAAGATTCTACAGGATTTAATACAACATTAAATGCAGATCGTATTAATTTGTTAACAGAAAAAGATATGAAATCTTTTACGCCAGATGTAGCATTTCCAGAATACCAACAATGGTTAACCTCTGAAGAATTTAAAAGTTATTCTCCAGAACTGCAAACAGAATTACTAAGTGATAGAAAAAGATTATTCGATGCATGGTATGATGAAGCAAGAAACAGAAAAAGATCTATATTCGATCAAAAAAATGAATGGAGAATTGCAGGTCCACAATATGCTGAATGGGCTTCTAAACAATATCAAAATGATATGCTAGGTAAATACGGAAAGTATGAATTAAGCGGTTTTGATTTGAATCCTAATATTTCTCCACAAGGCTGGGAAGATGTAGATGTAAAATTAAGTTTAGCTAATGATGATTATATAGAAGCATACAATGCAGCTGGCGGTTTTGATAAAGATCCAGACCCATATGATATTGGCTATCCTACTGAATTTGATTATGGATATATGGACCGTTCGCCCGTGGAAGATGGACAACCGGGTCTTACAACTGCAGAAAATGACAGAGCTGTTTTAGGATTTATGAAACCTTATAACTATAATACACCTGAAGCAGAAACATTAGCAAATAATCCCATTAACGTTGCACCAGAACTCCTTCTTGGAAGTAAAGGTCTTCAATCTTTAGGAACAAAAATAAATAAATATTCTAAAAATCTTCCTTACAGTAGAACAGCAAGAGAAATGTTTCCAGGTACTCTTCAATTTGGTCCTGATGATTTTGGTTTTGCAAAAAAAGCTGGTCAACCAATTAGAAATTTTGGTAAGTCAGTAGTTAATCAATTTAGAAGAAAAGGTGGTCAGTTTGCAACTACCATGTACGCCACAGATTATTTCAGTGGTGAATAGCCATGGCTAAATTAAAGCTTGCAAGAATTGTCTACAAAGAATTAAAAGAAGGAATCCCTGGAGGGCCTAGCAAAGGCCAGAAAGTAAAATCCCATGCAATCTATGGTGGTAAAAGATTTGAACTTAATGATCTTGTAGAAGTACAAAGAAGAGGTGACAAGAATAAACCAGTTAGAGGATTTGTACCACGTGTAGTAGAAGAAAAAAGAATAGCTGATCTTGGAACTTCATCAGGTGCTGGTAAAAAACTTAAAACTAGTCTTTCTAGTGATGCTAAAGATAAAAATAAATACATTATGGATACTCTTGAAAGTATGCCGGACAAGCAATTATTTCGACTTACAGTAAAAGAAATGGATGAAATGTTTGGCCGTAATGTAAGTTCCCAAAGAAAACGTGTTCTTAATAAGAGAATAAATCCTGCAACAGGAAAAAATTACAACCCATTTGAAATGGGACTTTCGGCATTTGGAAGACATTTTAAAGAGTATGATAAATTTGATAATCCAATACCAGGTGTTAAAATGAAATTAGAAAAAGACCTTGGTCTTAAAAATAAATCAAACTATGATAAAATAATTAAGTTATTTGATGAAATAGATGCAGTACCAGAAAATAAAAGTGGTACTAAAGCAAAGTCTTCTTTAATGATACAAGTCAATAGAGCTATAAAAAACGGATTAAATCGTATAAAAGATACACCATATTTATCAGAAGATGCAGTTGTAGAACATGTTATACGACAAGTAGATGCTTCTGCTTGGGGAAAATTGTTAGGACAAAGAAATAAAAGATTGGCTGACATAGCCCGTGCGGAGAAAGCCGGCATACTTACACAAAGTGATAGACCAGAGTTAAGTCATATAATTCCTGCAGGTGAAGATTGGACAAAAGCAATGAGGCACGACAATATATTTTATGAGCCTAAAAAAATAAATAGAGCACGTCCTCACAAAGAAATTGCTGAAAGAAGAGATGGTTATTTAGAAGAGTTAGATAAGACAATGATTAACTATGATTTAATGGATAAATATTCATTAGCCAAAGGTGGTTTAATTAAAGATATTCTTGGTGGTACTGCTAAAATGTCTAGACGTAAATTTTTAAAAGGCTCTGGGGCCATGGCCGCTTCAACAGCTTTACCAATGAGAACTGTTGCTAAAATTTTACCTAAAGTAGCAGAAGAAGCAGCTACACGTATGGCACCTCCGTGGATTAAATCAATGGTAGGTGTATTAGATCAATTAGGCACAAAAGGTGGCTATATGAGTCATACAATGAAAAATGGAACAAAAATAGAAACACGAGGTGGAGTAGGTGAAACATATTCAGGAACAACAACACCATTTACTATTACAGCTTCTGATGGTTACAAAGTTCCAGTTAATGTAAATAAAAATAAAAAAGGTGATATACATATAGAGTTTGATATTCGTGATGATTTTAATAACAATCAACATATCTACATGGACAAGAAAACAGGAACCGTGGAAATAGTAGATGAAAATTATTACATGACTGGACCTGAAGATTATGCAAAAGACGATCCTTTGGTATGGGACGTAACAACACCCACACAAATGAGCCAGTTTGAAAAGAAGATGGGATTAATGCGTGGTGACGGCGATGATTATGTAAAAGATTATATGTCAACACCTGAAGGTGGCGACTATTCAGATTTATTTGAAAGCTTTATTGATTCTTTTTCTCCTTCTGGTAATATCTTCCACACAAAAGCAAAGGCTCAAGCAGCAAAACTAAAAGAACTACAAAAAAAGGAAACATCAGAGTTGGACTGGGAATCACAATTTAGAGGAGGTAATTTACATTCATATAGAGATGGTGGTGATGTAAGACCAAAATTTAAACCTAAACCACCAAGGGATAAACCTTCTAATTGGAATATGGAAGGTGTTCTTGATTCTATGGCATTTGTTGAAAGCACTAATAGGGCCGATGCAATTGGCCCTAGAATTGTAAGATATTCTGATGATGGTGATCATAGGAAACAAAGAGTAGAAAGAGCACATGGCATGTATCAAATACTTCCTTCAACTGCCAGACAACCAGGGTATGGTGTTAAACCTTGGACTAACTTTTCTAAAGAATGGGACGATTCAACTAAGAACAGAGATTTTGCTCGTAATTATTTACAAGCATTAGTTGATCATTATGATGGAGATTGGTTCAAAGCGATTAGTCAATATGGGGGTGATTCAGGAGTAGGTTACTGGAATAAAATAGTCAGTAATTATAACAATGGTGGAATTGCAAGAAGACCAGGAGCTGTTCCTCCAGAGAAAGGACCAAATCCTTTAGGTATTTCTATTAAAGATATGGGAGAAAAATTTATTAAAAAAATGGCTAAAGGTGGTGCAGCTAGAAAAATACCAAAAGTACTGGGAAATTTATCTGATTACAAAGCTAAGATAGAAGGTCCTCCTACAATAGGGCCAATGAAACCTGATAGACCTTTCACAGTTTTTGATGAAGATGGTTTACCTTTAAAAGATTTTGATACAAGAAAACAAGCAACAGATTTTATAAGAAATGATGAATACGCTGATATGTATACTGTTGGCACAAGAAAATCACAAGCAGTAGACGATGCACCTGGAGCAATGTTTTGGAATTCACGTGAGAAAATAATTAACGCACCATCTGAAGCAATGCAAGCTAACCAATGGTTAGACTTTATGAAACGTGGAAAACACGGAATACTTAATCCTAAAGGATTACCAATTATTAAAGATCAGGAATTAAATGATACATCATTAGCACCATTTTTATCCCAAATGGGAAAACAAATTATATCTAAAGAAAAACTGGTAAAAGAGTTTGATGAAATGGCTCCTACTTTTGATGTCATCGCTTTAGGCGATGCCACAGGTGCTAAAGTACTTAATAAAGTGGAAAAAAGTTTAAATAAAATTGATACCCAAGCTATTCGTAACCCACAAGTAAAAGGATTTTTTGATTACATGAAAGCTGTTATTAATCCTTTACAACAATTAGGTGGGGATGCAGATGAAAAAGCAATCCTTAGCAATAAAATAAATGAAATGGTGGAAAGAAATTTTGGTGTTAAGAATGCTTTAGAAGAAGGTGTTCCACAAAGATTTCCATTTGAAGTAAAAGAAGTATTATCCCAAGTATCCACGGCCCTTGGAAAAAGAACTTCAGGATTTAGTAAATACGACAGTAGAGCTATACACGAAGGTACACAAACATTAAGTGGTGGTGATAATTACCGTGAATTTTTATTTACCCATAGACCAGGTAAACTACGAAGAGGAGAACCAACTTACACTTACGACCATGAATTTGGCCTAGGTAGTGGGCAAAGATCTGGCGGTGTAGTTCATACACGTGTATCTGATAGAACAGATCAATTTGGTAGAAGATTAATGCATATAGAAGAAATACAATCTGATATGCACCAGAAAATCAATATGGCGCAACGTGCCCTTAAAAAAATGCACACTAATTGGGAAAAACAAGGTTTAACTATTCAACAAGGAATAAACAGACTTGATGGTTATGCAAAAAAAGATTACCTTAACATGGTAAAAGATAGTAAATATTCACCACGTCAGGATGTAAGACTTAAAAAAGCGTTAAATGCTAATGAACAGCAAATGCGTTTAATACAATCAAAAATAGAAGATTTATTAACAAAACCTCAAAATAAAGCTACACAAATTAGATTAGTAAGACTTAATAAAGAAAGAGCTAAGATTAGAAAAATTTTAGAAGATGAAAAGAACAAAATAGCTGAATCAACTGATACTACTAATATACCAGAAGGTCCGTTAAGAAAAAGTGAAGATTATAATGAATTTGTTATGAAATACTTGTTGCGTGTAGCCCAAGAAGGTGGTTATGATGGATTATCTATTTCTACTCCAGCTATTAAAAACCTTAATTTAAGCCCAGGCAGTAGGGACTTTATTGGTAACTTAACGGCATATGGACCAATAGCAAACGGTGCCATGAAAAAAGCTGCGAAAAAAATAGGTGCAAAGTTTATGAAAACTGCTATAGTAGATGAGAAAAAAAGGGGATGGGAGATTCCAATGATATTACTCAAAGAAAATAAAATTGCTCAAGAACTAATTAAAAAGGGTACACCAATTTATAAAAAAGGTGGATCAGTGAGAGGTAAGAAATAATGGCTGAAAATCCAAATAACAATGTAGAAAAAGCTTTAAGTTCTTTAACAGACGCTTTAGAGATAGAGCCAACTGGAGAAGAAATTCAATTAAAAGATGACGTTATAGAAAAAAACGTTGAAATTATGGATGATGGCAGTGCTGTTGTTGGAGAAGAATCAGAAACTATAGATACATCAAATATTCCATTTAATGCCAATTTAGCAGATTACATAGATGAAACTGATCTTATGAGATTTTCTAGTGATCTAGTAAACGATTTCGAAGCGGATAAAGACTCAAGGAAAGACTGGGAAGATTCCTACGTTAAAGGCCTTGATATGTTAGGATTCAAATATGAAAACCGAACAGAGCCCTTCGAAGGAGCGTCCGGGGTCGTACACCCCTTACTCGCTGAGTCTGTAACGCAATTTCAAGCTCAAGCGTATAAGGAACTTCTCCCCCCAAGCGGCCCCGTACGAACTCAAGTTGTAGGACTCTCCACCCCTGAAGTACAAGATCAGGCTAAAAGAGTTCAACAATTTATGAATTACCAAATAACAGAAATCATGCAAGAGTATGATCCAGACATGGATCAACTATTATTTTATTTACCACTTGCAGGTTCTGCTTTTAAAAAAATTTATTATGACGCATTAATGAAACGTGCGTGTGCTAAATTTGTAACCGGCGAAGATTTAGTAATAAACTATCTTGCCACAGATTTAGAAAATGCAACAAGAGTTACACATGTAATTAAAACAAGTGGTAATGATATTAGAAAACAACAACTACAAGGTTTTTACAGAGACATACCTATTACAACAGGTGAAGTAGAAACATCTGAGGTACAAGAAAAAATAAATCAGTTAGAAGGTGTTGAAAAAGAATATGGTCAAGATGAAGATGAACATACTCTTTTAGAAATGCACATCACAACAGACGTGCCAGGTTTTGAAGATACATCAGGGGTTAAATTACCTTTTATTGTAACAATAGATCAATATTCTGGAGAAATTTTATCCATTTATAGAAACTACAAAGAAGGAGATCCTGATTTTAAAAAGATTTCTTATTTTGTACACTATAAATTCCTCCCAGGCTTAGGCTTTTATGGCTTTGGTCTAATACACATGCTAGGTGGGTTATCGCGAACAGCAACAAGTGTTTTGCGGCAGTTAATTGATGCTGGTACACTCGCTAACCTACCTGCAGGATTTAAGGCACGTGGTATGCGAATACGTGATGACGACACACCATTACAACCAGGCGAATTTAGAGATGTAGATGTAACAGGTACTTCTATTAAAGAATCTTTATTGCCTTTACCTTATAAAGAACCAAGTGGAACTTTATTTCAATTATTAGGTTTTGCTGTTGACGCAGGTAAATCTTTTGCTGCTATTGCAGATATGAAAATGGGTGAGGGAAATGAACAAAATCCTGTAGGCACAACAATGGCTCTTCTTGAAAGAGGAACTAAAGTTATGTCAGCTATTCATAAAAGATTACACTACGCACAGAAAATTGAATTCAAACTATTGGCTAAAGTATTTCAATTATATTTACCTCCAGAATATCCATATCAAGTGGTTGGTGGAAATCAAATGATTAAGCAGCAAGATTTTGATGATCGTGTTGATGTTATACCAGTTTCTGATCCTAATATTTTTTCTATGGCACAACGTGTTACATTAGCACAGCAACAATTACAATTAGCTACAGCTAACCCTGGATTACATAATATGCGTGAAGCTTATAGAAGAATGTATGACGCAATGGGAGTAGATAATGTAGATACTATCCTTAAACCAGATCCTGAATTGCCACAACCAATGGGACCTTCTACTGAAAATGCGGGTGCTATGAATGGTAAAGCACCTAAAGCATTCCCTATGCAGGATCATCAAGCACATATACAGGCACACGCCGAGTTTATGTTTACACGTATGGTACAAATTAATCCTCAAATTTATTCTTTATTGCAAGCACATATTTGCGAACATATTTCGTTAATGGCTGGTGCAATAGTTCATGAAGAATTTAAGGAAAGAAATGATCAATTAAAACAAGCACAACAACAAGCACAAAATAATCCACAAATGGCACAGCAACTAGAACAGCAAACACAGCAGTTAATCAATGAGCAAGCTGCTAAACAAGCTCAGATAGAAGCTCAAATGACGAAAAAATTAGCTGCGGATGAAGAAGCAAGGATTAGTAAAGAAGCACAAGACCCTCTTGTTAAACTTAAACAGCAAGAACTTGATCTTAAAGCTATGGAAACACAAATGAAAGTTCAAAAGGATCTCATGGTAGAAGGAGAAAAGTTAGACATTGAAAGAGATAAAGTAGAATCTGATGCTACTATCAATATAATGAAAATGGCTACTGATGTTAACAAAGAAGACTCAGAAGAAGCTATGCTTATGTTTAAAGAAAACATGGTTAATTCTAGAGAAGCTTTAAAATCAAAAGCAGATGAAAAGATAGCGAGGGCAAATGGACGAGCAAAAGCTAAAGGAGATTAAAGATAAAGTAAATAAAATAGCTGTAGCTATGAAAAAAATAGAAGATGCAGCTAATAGTGAAATTAAACATCCTGACGATTATTTGCAGGTATGTGGGGCTTTAATGGCTGTTTGTCGTAATATGTACGTAAGCGGTCTTGGTGTAGAGGGAGCAGCAAATATGTTTGCAGCTGTCGCAGAAACCTTTATAGTACAAGAAGAAGTTTTAAATGAATTGTATTATTCGGCGCATAAACCAACAATACATTAAAAGGATAAAATATGGTTAAAAAAACAAAGAAAAATAGCACTACAAAAAAATCCTTTCTTAAAGGCTCAAAAACTGGTAAACCCCAACGTAAAAATATGGGCGGAAGTATGACACCTCAAGTAGGTGGTAAGAAATTTCCTGGTACATCAGTAGGATTTCAACAAGCTCAGAAAACTGCTAAAGCAACTGGTCAATCGTTGACTATGCGCAGAGGTGGTAAAGTGAAAAAATAGGAGGTAATATGAAGTTACTAACAGATTTATGGTCACACTTAAAAGAATGGTCAGACTGGTCAATGAAGGACTGGGTGAAGGCCGCTATTGTTGCGATTGTTGTCATTGTTATAATTGGAGCAATCTAATTAATGGAAGACGCTAGATCAAAATATTTAAGAAAAATGCATACTCCGACCCCGTTTAGTCAGGGGCCGGAGATGAAAAACTATAGCCGTATGATGGAGCTGCAATCGCAAGCCCCTAACTTTACAAAAAATGACCCACGTTTTTCCGAACTTAAAGATAGAAGAAGAACATACAATAGAAACGATAAATACAAAATAGGTGACAAATTTAATGTAGCACCTTTGGATGTACAAAAAGATTTTTCTAATAGAAGTAATGATTTTAGAAACGTTGCACCAAACGTTTACAGAAAAATGTATCCTCTTCAAGATATGGCCATGAGGTATGGCGAGTCTGGAGGACTATGGGGATTAATGGCAAAAGAAATGTTTGGCAAAGTTTCTGATTTTGGAAAAGACATGGCTAACAAAGTAGGTATAACAGGAGCTGCTGATACAGACGAAGCAGAGATGCAAGACTATGCAGCAAAAACTTTTGGTATGGACGGTGTACCAAACCCACAACAAGATTTTGGTCACGACTTGCCACCTTTACCAGAAATAAGCATTGAATTTAATGGTGACCCTGAACCTGTAAAACCCCGTAATTTAACAGGTGAAAATCCAATAGGTGAAGTATCTAGCATGCGATCATTCGGAGACAGAGGAACAGTTCCGTACGGTTATGAAATGAATGCACTAGATGCAATAGCAGAAGATGATTACAGACAAGGAAATAAAATAACAGCTTATCCTCCTCCAATAAAAGAAGAAGATGATATAAAAGGAATGGCTCCTCCTGAAGTTATAAACGAACCACTACCATTTGATGAAGGAAGAGAAGCTTACATAAGAAAACAGAATGAATACAACCCAATAAGGCGTTCTACTTTTGTGGCACCGTTTGATGATTATGATCCTGACCAATTCCGATTTGATAATTATGATGAGTATTATGATTATTTAAGAAAGAAAAGAGGAATAGGAGAATTTATTGATGATTATTATAAAGGATTTACATACGATCCAAGAGTTGATGGTATACCTTTAGATTATATACCTAGTGCTCCTGATTTAGAAGATAGATAATGGGCAGAGATGCTTATATAGCAGGAAGAAGTGGGGCTAGAAGCTATGCTGGTTCTGGAGGATCTTCTAATGCATCTTTTCAAGCTGGCCAACAAGAACGTCAAAGAGATCAACAAAATAATCAAAAAAATAATCAATCACAACCTAAAGATAATAGAAGTGGTAACGAAAAAGCAGCAGATCAATTAGCAAGATTACAAAATCAAGGAAAAGCAGACACCACTCAAGCTCAAGAGTTAAAATATCGTTTAGCGGAATCAGATGCAAAAGCAAAACAATTTCATGCAGACGGTCGTCCGATGTCTTATTATGAAAAACTAGGTTTAGCTGACAGCGGTCAAATACCAGGCTACATGCAAGATTATTATTCGGGAATAAATCCAACATATAATAAATATGGGCTACCCTCAGATAGATTAGATATAGATGCCATGAAATTTGGCAAATACGATATGAGTCAACCAATGGCCACAGGTTTTGGAAGTGTGTTTGGTTCTTCTACTGGCACTACAGCTTCTAGCAAAACAGTTCAAGATGCTCTTCTTAAAATGATGGGGCAGTATTACAATAGATATGATTATGGAACGCAAGATGCAATTGATGCTGCTTTAGATAATTTTTATCCTCAAGTTCCTATGTATGATTTTGATGGACCACCAGGAACAACAGTTATGGGCGCTCCAAATTACATGGGTGATGAAACAGCTGCTGAGTTAGTAGCTTCAGGTCATCAATACATAGAAGACATTTTTCGTCAAAATCCAACAGCTGGATATGGTGGTGGAGGTGGAGGCTACGGCGGTGGAGGTGGCTATGGAGGTTACGGTTACGGTTCCGGCGGTGGCGGCGGAGGTGGTGGCGGTGGCTACTACTATGATGTTGGCATGCAAGGACAACCAAAACAAAGAGGACAAGTAGGACCAGGAGGTTTACAAGAACAAGTTAACCAAGCATTTTTGTCAGGTGGAAAACCATTTGCCAAAGGTGGTATAGTTAGTTTAGTAGAGGCTTAATATGTTTGGATTACCAGTAGAAATGATTACAATGCTAGGATCTAGTGTACTAGGTGGAGTAATGTCCATCTGGGGACAGTCCATCAAGGCAAAACAAGCAGAGCAGAAGATGCTACTCGCACGTGGCAAGTTTCAAATGGAAGCTATTGAAAAGGCG
>Ga0098055_1001893_pt1 | contig 11121 bp, 13 predicted proteins | sample 17_taG_FD_75107 | JGI IMG/M metagenome (GOLD analysis project Ga0098055, IMG submission 75107) | Marine viral communities from the Subarctic Pacific Ocean - 17_ETSP_OMZ_AT15314 metaG | ecosystem: Environmental > Aquatic > Marine > Oceanic | place: Pacific Ocean | collected 2015-01-18 | reverse complement strand
TTGTTCACATACATTCTGATCATATGGATTTTAATCAAGATTAACGCAATTTAATTAAATACAGTTATAAATAGTAGTATGAATATTAGAAAAGATATTTTACAGTACAATACCAGACAAGGTGTTGCACCCGTCTTATCAACTTTCTTTTCTAATCATTTAACTAAACTAATAGAAATAGGTGCCTTCTCAAATAAAACAGAAGACATCAGAGACTTTTTAGTTACAGATTTAGCAACATACAAAAACAAATACAACCTATCTAATATAGTATTAGGTATGAGTGGAGGCATAGATAGTGCCTTAACAGCCGCCTTATTTAAAAAAGCAGGCTGGAACGTAACAGGCTTAACATTGCCTATACACCAAAACCCAGAAGAGACACAAAGAGGAATAGATGCCTGCAAGGCTCTAGGAATCACACATAAACAAGTAGATTTATCTGAAGCATATGACAATCTATTATCACACCAACATGAGATGCCGCCTGTAGATGGTACAGAAGATGACAAGGCAAGTAAAATTAGGCGAGGTAATATTAGAGCAAGGCTTAGGATGATCACACTATACAATGAAGCGGCCAGACAAAATGGAATTGTAGGAAGTACAGACAATTTCAGTGAACTCTCGGCAGGCTTTTGGACACTACATGGCGATGTAGGTGATGTAGCACCAATACAAAGTTTAAGCAAAAGTTGGGAAGTTCCTGCTCTTGCTGACTTAATGGGTGTGCCACATGAAACAGTTTACGCAACACCAACGGATGGGTTAGGTGTAGATGCAGGAGATGAAGCTCAGTTTGGGTTCACATACTTGCATTTTGATATTGTACTTTTAGGACTATTGAATAATATCTTTAGTAATGAAGGTGCAGATGAAGATGATGTTGCCATTATTGAATCAGTCAAAAGTAAAATTAAGGCTACAGGTTACAAACGTATAAATCCTGTAAACTTAGACCATCCACTTAGGGGTAATGCATTGTATGATGCATTACAAATATTAGATAATTTATTAGGAGAATAACCATGGAAAACTCAATTGGTATAATTATCGGAATCGTTGTTGTAGGTTTTATTGCATATAAAATCTTTAACAAAGGTGAGGACAAAGTAGTAAGTAAGCCTGTTGCAAAAGCACCAGCACCTACTCCAGCACCTGTTGTTGAAGTGCAAAAAGCACCTACAAAGGCACAGTTAAGTAAGTTGACTAAAAAACAGATCGACGACTTAGCAAAATTAGAGTGGGGCATCAAACTAGATGCTCGTAAGTCTAAAGATGATATGATTAAAGAACTCATCAAACTTGCAAAAGCTCAAATCAAAGCCAACGAAGCCGCTAGTGGTGACGATGACGAAGACGAAGTATAATCTTACTTAAAAAGATTCACTAAGACCAGGTTTAGCCTGGTCTTTTTGTTAAATATACATGTAATGAATCCTATAAACATAAGCATAGTTCAGCCTAACTTCCGACAAGGTGGTAACACCTTTATGGGATATTGGTTACCCTACAGCTCAGGTTGTGTTTATAGTTATTCAAAAGAATCAGAAGAATTCAAAGACATACTACAACTTAATCAATTAGTATTTAGAAGAGAAGAGATACAAAATGTTGTAGACAAAGTATTTGCTGACGATATAGTAATGTTCAGTTGCTATATGTGGAATTGGGAATACAATAAGGCCTTAGCAGAATTACTTAAAAGGTCAGCACCAGATGTAAAAATAGTATTTGGTGGTCCACAAATATCAGAATTTTATTTAGACACACAAATTAATGATTTACCTTTCGTAGATACATTTATTGTATCAGAGGGAGAACTTAGTTTTAATCAATATCTAAAAGACTTCTGTAAAAATAAAACAGAAAAGATATACAGAGCAAATAGAGTTGAAGATCTTAACATACCAAGTCCTTATATGACTGGTGTTTTTGACACAATAATGAAAGAGAATCCTGAAGTTAAATGGAGTACCACATTAGAAACTAATAGAGGTTGTCCGTTCAGTTGTACATTCTGTGATTGGGGCAGTCTAACCTATGCAAAAATTAAAAAGTTTCCTGAAGAGAAGGTTTATCAAGAGATAGAATGGCTGGGTGCAAATAAAATAGAATACATTTTTATGGCTGATGCAAACTTTGGCATATTCCATGAAAGAGATATGGCTGTTACAGATTATATATTAGATGTACAAGCAAGAACAGGTTACCCTTCAACAGTAAACGCAAACTGGCACAAAAATGCAAAGCAAAATGTTATAGAGATTGTTAAAAAGTTTATAAGCAATGGCTTTAACAGAGGCATGACATTATCAGTACAAAGTATGGACGAACAAGTATTAGATGTAATCAAAAGAAAGAACATGCAGACTAGTCACTTAGGTGATATGATGGATATTCTTAACGCAGAAAACATTGGAAGTTATACTGAACTTATACTACCATTGCCTAAAGAAACCACAGAGACATGGCGAGCGGGTTTGTGTGATGTATTAGATATAGGACAACATAGAAGTATAGAAATATGGTTCCATCAACTATTAGAAAACGCTCAAAGCAACCAACCGGATCATAAAACAGAATATGGATTTAAATCAGTAGATCTTCCTGATTATATAATGGGTGACTTGGAGCCAGATACAGACGAACATATACCTGAGATAACTTCCGTTGTTGTTGAAACTGATACAATGCCTTACGAAGAGTTTTTAGATAATTGGATGTATGCTTGGATGATAATTAACTTCCATTGCGGAGGTTGGAGCCAAATAATTACACGAGTCCTAGCAATGGATAACATACAAACTTACCAAGACAGTTATGATACAATGTTTTTTAATATGCAAAATGACAAGGGCGTAGTAGGTAAAATATTCAAAGAAACAAGACAACTATTAAATACATATTTACAAACAGGTAAAGTAGAAGGCGCACATGGACATACATTATTCTGGCATGCAAATAGAAAACTACATAAAAACCATACAGAAGTAATGGAGTTTGTGCGAAGATCGTATAACGTAGGCTTTGATCTTATGGAATTCCAACGTAACTTTGTTACAGATATAAATGCGGAATATCCTAAACATTTTACATCAGAATACGACTACATGTCTTTTATAACTAAAAAGATAAACAAATTAGAGTTAGGTGAGTATAAATGGACCACTAACATAGAGAAACAATGGAACACAGAAGAACAATACTTAGAATGGTTGTACTTCAGACGCAGACAGGGATTTGGAAAGAATGACATTTCAGTTAGGTAATATAGATAAAGTAGACAGGTTGTTAAGTGATAATTGGCTTGAACACGAATCTATAGATCAAACAGGCATAAACGAATTATCATTGAATATTAACATGGTGGGTGTACCTTTACCTGAAGGTGAGTGTGAAGACTTTGTAAATTATTACACACCTGCTATTCAAGAATATATTGTAAGAGGAAATAATCCTAAAGATCTTAAATTAGTTTGGAATCATCCTTTTGAATCTAATATGTTATTAATAAATGGCAAGTGGTGGTATGAGACTGCTTGGAACTGGTGTGCTAACTTTGGAATATTACCTGAGAACATTACATACAAAACAGGTAACTTCAGAGTATTTTTAAACTATCAGCAATGGCATAAAACAAATCATCCAAATAGTCCTATGTGGAACTTAGAAGTTATTATGCAAATGCTTTGGTGTTATGCTCCTAAAATATTTAATCAAGACAGAGAACAGTTTGATTTTAATTATTGCAACGTAGACATAGACAGGCCGCTAGGTTATGCATACAATACTTTGAATAGAGTGCCAAGACGAAACAGAATGAGTTTGTTTGCAAGACTAGAAGAGAATAATTTATTAGATAAAGGCTTATGTAGTTTTAATGAAGTACAAGACTTTGGTTACGATGGCATAGAATTATCAGAGAAACAATTAGAAATGTTACCATTGTTTTTAGATAAACCAGAAGGACAAACAGCACAAGAATGGATATACGATGATGTTAATGCACATCAATACTATCCAGAAGTAAGAGAGCATAAGAATACCTATGCTCCTATATTAGAAAACAGTTTAGTCAGTGTGGTTGCTGAAACAAATGCAGGTGTTCCAGAAAGTATTTGGTACCACGACGATGACGCAATTAATTGGTACCCTTATTACAACGAAGGATTCATTACAGAAAAAACCTTTAGAACCATTGCAAATGGTCATCCAGTAATATGGGTATCATCCCCTGTTACCGTAGCAGTAATGAAACGATTAGGTTTCAAAACATATGGTGACTTCTGGAGTGAGGACTACGATAAAATACAAGACCCAGTGGATAGATTAGACGAAGTAATTAATGAGCTAAAAAAATTATGTGAGATGTCTATTGAAGATCGTAAAGAAATGTATGAGGAAATGAAGCCTGTTCTTAAACATAACCAACAATTAATATTAGATATGGAAGAACTTCCTAAATTAACATGGCAAGACTATAACGAGTATTTAAAATATGAATTATGATTGGGACATGTTTAACTATAAAGGTTTTTATAGGAATAAAGATCAGTATAATATTAAAATAAGTCTGATGGATTTTACAGGCTCCATTAATAATGTCTATGCAAAAGATATTACAGAGGAACTAAAAGAAACAATTTATCAGTACATAAATTCTTTTCTCTTGCAAGATAGGCACAAATTAAAATTTACAATACAACACGGATTAGAATCAGATCCCTGTATTATTAATAACGACTGGATATTTGCAGTACTACATAAAATAGTAGAAGAAACTAATGATCTTGAATCAGATCAAATTACATTTGAAACCGGTAACTGGAATATTAATAGAGTTTATTATCTATGGCATCAGCAAAATATACCTAATAAAGATAAGATAAATGTTACCGGAGTATTTGAATTAATAAGATTATATGCCCCTAAAATATGGGACTATATAAACCAATCAGGAGAAATTGTAGGTTTAGATTATAGAACAGACTTTACGCCAAAGGTAAAACCCTATGTGTTTACAACATTAAACAGAGCACCACACATGCACCGTATGGAATTGTTTATAAAACTTAAAGAGTATGGTATATTAGAAAAAGGTATGTGTAGTTTTAACGAAGTAAAACCAGATACAATAACTAGAAGTTTAAGTGCGGAAGAATTCTATATGTTACCTATGACATTAGATGTAGACTTAGATAAGTCTTCTGCTTTTGATCATATATACGGAGAAACAATGCCACAAGCATTTAGTTATATGGAACAAAAAGACTATGATATAGTTCCAAATAAATTTATAGACTTCTTTGAAAACTCTTATTTTACAATAGTAACAGAAACAAAAATAGGCATACCTTCAGTAGAAGAAACACATTGTACCGCAACAGGATGTAATGGTATATGTTGGCCAGCAGAACAAGGACTAGAATGTTTAAGATGCCGAGCAGTTAAAAGTAAACCAAAGTGGATGGAAATATATGATGAAAAGTTTATTACAGAAAAGACTTGGCGTAACATGTTGAATGGACATCCAATGATATGGATAGGTACAAGACATACTGCAAAAATGCTACAGAATTTAGGATTTAAAACATTTAATACACTATGGGACGAATCCTATGATGATATAAAAAATCCTTTGGATAGATTTTTACAGGCATGTAAACTTGTAAACGAACTATGCCAAAAGACTGACAAAGAATGGTTGGAAATACAAGAAAGAGCAATACCAATATTGGAGCATAATCAAAATAAAATGAGAGAACTAAACGAAGTTATAAAAGTCACAAAAGATATGACATATGAAGGAGAAATAATATGGAAGATGTCCTAAGAATTGCAATTACATCTAGTACAAACTGGAAGGAATTACATGAAGACGTATTAAGGCAATATGATTCTGTTCTACATACTGAAATATGGTTAGATTTTTCTACTGAGTCTTGGTTTTCTATAGACAATCAGAAAATTAATGAAACTGTTTACGAATATATTCATAATACTATAAGGAATACAGGATTAGATTGGGATTTATTTACATTTATTCACGGAAATGTTTATACACAATTTAATTATTCTTTATGGAGAGAGATATTCAATGTAAAAGAAGAAATAAAGACTTCATACTATCCATTGTGGCATAAAATGACAGCAGACATGCATTTGGATTTCTCATATCAAAATGAACAGCATAAAGATTTAAAAAGACCTTATATGTTTAGTTGTTTAAATGGTGCACCTAGAGACCACAGAATAAAAACAGAAAAGTTTATCAAAGAGAATAATTTATTAGATAAATCCAGATATACATTTTATTGGAACGATGAAACATTACCTTATAGCGAAATAACGTCTGATTGGCGCAAATGGCCTAGATTAGAAGAACAAAACAAACACAGAGCAATAGATAGTCATAGAATACAAGAGCCAGAGTTTTATAAAGTATTTGACGATACATATTTTGATTTTATTACAGAAACTTTAACCACAAACGAAAGATTTGGCGTAGAAATAGAGAAATATGTAACCTCACCTCCTACACCTGAATATAAACAATTCTTTGAGGAGTTTAAAACAATTTTTATTACAGAAAAATTATGGAGAAGCATATATTACAAACGACCTTTTATTGTTATGGGTAACCATAGAACATTAGAATATCTAAAAGGGTTAGGGTTTAGAACATTTGATTGTATGTGGAGTGAGGAATATGATGAAATAGAACTACCTATAATAAGAGAAAATGCTTGTTTAGATACATTAAATAAAGTATGTAATACATACACTTTAGAAACTATGCACAATAAAGTATATTCAGAAGAAGTACAAGCAATATTACAACATAATTACGAGTTATTTAAATCTTTAGCGGAGGATATAGATGCCCTCAACTTTTAATCCTGCTTTACCTAAAGGTGGTACAGGCCCAATAAGTAAAGATACAATACCTATAAAGTATACTACAAATGATTTTATAAAGCCTAAAAGAAAGACTTTAGATGATATGCATCCTAAACAAATTGCCTATTTTGCAACAAGTCACATATACTACAATAATTCTATACATAACCATTTAAAATGGCTAACATATACTTGGCTAAATCAGTCAGAGGATTTTGAGGGCCGACAATGGGTCAAACATGGAGATAGAAAACCATTCAATCCTCAAGACGAATCATATATAGAAGAATATTATGGTAGAGTGTGGTTTTGGGGTAACTCTCAACCTATTATGTGGCACGGTGATTTAACAGAAAGACTGTCTGGAAAGTTTGGCCCTGCAGATTGGCCTGTAGATGTTGCATTATTTCAGTGTAATTACTTGTATAATAAAAGAACTATATTAGATATTAATGAACACAAGGAATATTATATGAATGCATTTGAACAATGTAGACAGAATAATGTAGAACCTACAGTTTTTATGCATGCCGAAAGAATTAAAAGAAAGAATGAAATAGGAGATCATGAGCATTTAGGAAGAGACTATACTTACTTGAGAAACTTATGGACAGACATAGCAAACTTAGGAGATGCTTTAGTTATACCTTGGGGTGTATGTGTACATAATTGGTACGAAAAATATCCTGAAATAGGGATATTAAATCCTTGGTGCGGTAACCATCCTAATAATTTAGGCACAATATTAATGAATTATACAATATTTTATACATATTATCGTGTAGACCCTAGGAGCATAGATTACACATATATTTGGGACGACATAGATAAAGATACACTACTTAAATTACAAACTATTGCAAAAGAATCAGTAGATGAATATTTTGCTTAATAAACATGACAGAAATACAAAAATACTTTAATAATTCTTTTATTCAACCTAAAGTAAAACAATTAACTAATAATCATCCAAAACAATTTGTATTTTTTGCAAATAGTCACATTTATTATAATAATTCTGTACATAATCATCTTAATTTTATAATTTATAGTTGGCTTGGCAAGAAAATTAAATATATTAAAGACGAAGATAAGAAAAACTTAGAATATTTTGTTAATTCAGCATTTTTTAATAGACAACCTATAACAGTTTTCGGAGATATTACTGATAGATTACAAAAAGAGTTTTGGAATAGAATATTTAATATAGATGTAGCAATGTTTCAGTGTACTTATTTGTATCATTCAACAATTAGAAACTCTCAGATACAAGAGCATATAGAATATTATTCTAAGGCCTTTAATACATGTAGGGAAAATAATGTTGTACCAACAGTAATGATGCCATCAGAAAAACTAGTGGACGGCAAATGGGTAGAGAAAGACTATTATTATTTAAGAAATTTGTTTACTGATATAGGAAATAAAGGAGATGCATTGGTTATTCCTGTGGGCGTAGCATATCATAACTTTAGAAAGAAATATCCTGATACTCCTTTGTTAAACGATTGGGATAATAATCATCCTAATCAATTAGGAACACTATTAACAAGTTATACAATATTTTCAGCATATTATAATATAGATCCAACAGGAATAGACTACAGATATAATTGGGATATATCAGATGAACAATTAAATGCCATACAGACAGAGGCATATAATGCCTGTAAGGAATATTATCTTGACAAATAGAAATAATTTAGTATAATATATTAAAACTCCGAGGAATTATGAAAAAAATAAATACAAAACAGAAAGCATTTAACACTAAAAAAGCAAATGCTGGACACGACAAAAAGAAAGCCAGAAAGGCCCATAGAACTGCTCTTAGACTCAGGACAGAGCATGTAGAAAGGCTTATTAGATCAGGTAGATTCAGACAAATGCCTATGCCAGATGATCTAAGTAAACTTAAAGACGTTCCTGCTGATCAAACAGAAATAGCAGATACAGAAACTATTAAGTTATAATATGTCTTTGATTCTGGGCAGAGTAGCACAGTTAGACCCCTCAATGGTTAATACTGATACTACCTTCTTGACCAGTTATAAAGGTGAGAAATACAAATATGATGATGCACTTAAAGACAGTAAATTAAGAAAAATACTAGAATTAAATAATCATTTACCTAATAATATGACATATCGTGTCAATAGTCTAGGCTTCAGGGGAGACAACTGGGATATAGGAACAGATTGTGATGTAACAATTGGTAGTTCTAATACATGGGGCGGTGGTAATTACGAGGAAAATATTTATTCTTCTGTAATTGCTAGAGAAACTAATAGAACTGTATATAATTTAGGATATCCTGCAGGTACGGCTGATGGAGTATTCCGTTATTGTTTCTATTGGTTACCTAAATTAATGCCTAAAACTGTTTATTATTGTATGCCCAGTTATAAAAGATGTGAAATAATAGAAGAGGATTCTGCTACAGGTAATAAAATACATAAACATATAAGTTGGGGCGAAAGAAAACGTAAACAAGATGGTAATCAATGGCCTGCTACTGATAAATGGTTTTATAAATGGTTTGAGAACGATGAGAATAGTCTATTAAATAATTTAAAAAACATGATGGGGATAAAACAATTATGTATATCAATAGGTGCAGAACTCAAAGTAACTAGACCAGACTATATTACTATTGCAGATTTACCCCAAGCACTACAATCACAAGCAGAATCAGGTGATACACATAAAATACAAGGCGGAGAATGGCCTATAGGAGACATAGGCAGAGACTTTAAACACAGAGGTGCAACATTTCAGCAACTATTAGCAGAACGATTGTTGAATAACAATGACTATGACACCGAATTAAGTTTATTTAAGGAAAAAATATATGAAAACAACTGATAAAGAGTACTGGGAAGAACGAGCAAGACCCGACGGATTTATGTTTCAAGAGGAAAAGGAGAAAACAATGGCACAGAAACCCATGGCAAAAGACTATACTGATCTAAAAAAGTATATAGCAGATAAGAAAACATATGCAATACAAATGGGTAAAAACCCTAACAAAGTCGCTCTACACTATTACAAAGAGCAAGGCATATACAGTATAGACGACCTCATACAGCACAATATAGATAACCCTTGGGCAAAAGGATTGGACTTATAAATGAGTAAATGGACACTTGACCCTATACAAATACAGCATATTGTAAACTCAGAGCCGAAAAGGATGTTGGAATGGGGCAGTGGAGACTCAACTAAAGCATTTAAACGTGCAGGTATTAACATAACTAGCATAGAACACAATGAAGCAATGCCCACAGGCGGTGACATACGTTTAGTATTACCTAAAGCAAGAACACACTATCAACCACCCATATACTTGGACTGGAGCGATTATATAGCAGTTCCAGACATTAAACTATACGACACAATACTAATAGACGGCGAATGCAGAGGCGAATGCCTAGCCTATACAGCATATCACAACCCAGATGCCAGAGTATTCCTACATGATACACAAAGAGGCCTATACAGTTGGGCTACTGACATGTATAATGTACATAAAACTATACCAGGCAAGTGGGAAATGCAGGAACTACATATTAAAACATAATGGATAACATAATACACATACAAATAGACTCAGTGCTGTTCACACTGGGAATACTAATCAACACGGTGTTATTAACTATATTAATTACTAGAAAATAGGTTGACAACCCTCCTAAAAATGCTATACTATATGTATATTAAATAAACGGGAGTAAATTAATATGCAAAAAATAAACACACCAGAAGCAGAACAGCAATACAAACTAGGTGCATTTTTAAACGCACAAACTAATAATACTATTAATAAGCAGTCTTTCAACAGCAAAAACCTGCTTAAAATTGATCAAATAGCACAACGTTTAAAAACATTTTATACTAATGCCCAGTTCTACACTAATTATCGTAAAACAAAAGCAACTGTAAAAGTAGTAACAACGGAAACACATTTGCATACTGTAAACAAAACTTTAGCACAATATCAAAAAGTATTAGCAAATCAAAATATTACTGTTAAATTTAATGCAAATACCAACGCAGTAATATACAGTATTCCAAAAGCATAATACACAATAAACAAACACTATGTTTGCCCTCAATCCGCAGGGCGAATGTGAACCCGCGAAAATTTTTAATTAAATAAAACCCACTATGTTTGGACTATATGAGCAGGCAGTAGTGAACTCCGCGATTAATTTTTTA
>Ga0098055_1001888_pt1 | contig 11133 bp, 20 predicted proteins | sample 17_taG_FD_75107 | JGI IMG/M metagenome (GOLD analysis project Ga0098055, IMG submission 75107) | Marine viral communities from the Subarctic Pacific Ocean - 17_ETSP_OMZ_AT15314 metaG | ecosystem: Environmental > Aquatic > Marine > Oceanic | place: Pacific Ocean | collected 2015-01-18 | reverse complement strand
CCGGACAAAGAAGGAGTCACCAATGTGACCCCGGTTGGAGTTGAGGCGAGTGTGCCGCAGCAGACCAGACCGACCGAAGTAGAGGGGAAGACCTGGGACGGACTTGCATGCATCAAGAACCGAAGTTCCCTGGGTAGGCTGGAGGGTTCCGTTGACCTGGACCGAGCGGCCGAAGTCGTAGGTCTGAAGGTAGGTGACCAAGTCCGAGGGAGCCGGATGGCGGTCCCTCAGTTCTTCCATGAGTTCTGGAGGAGAGCTGACCATGACCTGGTCTTCACCTTCCATGGCTTTGACGGGATCCTCGGTGAGTCTCCAAGTATTTCCGGACTTGTAAGCACCGAAGAAGAGAGTAGTATCAGACATGTTTGTCCTCCTGAACACTACCATTATATCACAGTAGCCCTTGTGATGCACGCGCCAAAGGGCCGAGGCCCGAAGACCCCGACCCTGGAGACTCAGGAGTTGTCAGTGATGAACAGACCTCCGTTCTGAGACTGAAGGGAGGCCAGGAGTGCCAGTCCGTCCTCGGAATCCTGGAGTGCCGTGATAGCAAGGGAAGCTCGAGCCTGCCTTTCCTTGGTGGCAATCCCCTTGAGATCCGACTTGACTTCCATGAGTTCCGTTGCCGTGTTTCGGAGGGAATCCGAGAGGGAGTTGATGTCGGTTACCAGGTCCAGAAGGTGCTGGGGAAGGGCGGACTCTCCGTCCGAACTCAGGGAGGACCGATTGTATCCTCCATTGGAGGACTTGATGATGGAGGTGTAGGAAACCGCTCCTTCGTCGAGATCAATCTTTCCGAATCGGATGTCATATCCGAACCGGCCCCATGGAGGCCGACTCGAGGGCCGAACATGCGGTCTGGAGATCCTTGCCAATGGTGACCTTCAGGAAGGACTTGGTGTTTCGGTCCAGGACCTTTTCCTTTTCGGCCTTGCTCCGAGAATCAGACCGGAAGGCCTTTTCGAGCAGCCTCTTCTGACGAATGAGCCCCTGCTCGTAGTGGGAAACCGCGATGGCCAGGAGATCGTCAGTTCCAACCTCCATCTTGACGTTGACACCCTTGAACTTGGTGAGCATGGACTCGGACATTGTGAATTCCTCCTCAGGAAGTTGGTGGTGAGTGAAGCCTCATCCCTTCCAACTCTTAGATTATACCCCGGATTAGGGCGACGATGCACGTTCTACTTCAGCTTGTACGCCTTTTTGAGCCGCGCGTTGATGGACGTCAACCCCACTGCAGCACGAGGCCGCACTTGCCGCAACACCAGCCGTGAGAGCCGTCACCCGACTCCCAGTACTCCCAGCGAGGCTGGCCGAGGTCGCCCTTGTGGTCCTCATCGGGACAGGGCTTCTTGGGTGCTCCCTTGATCGGGATGGCCAGGTCAACGAACTCGCTGTCTGGGAAGAACCTGCGAGAAGCCCGCTTCATCTGGCCAGGCGTGGGAGCCCATCCCTCTTGACCGCCGCGCTTCCGAAACTTGTAGTCCACCGGGACCTCCTCTATGAGGTGATTATACCCTCAGACGGGATATAAATGCACGTCAATCGTCATCGTCATCCCAGTCATAATGACTGGACCAGTCATCGTCATCCCAGTCATCCCAGTCATCGCCCAAGAGATGCCGAATCTCCTCGGCCGTGTGGTTGGATGCAGGCCGGTCGGGGCCAAAGCTGCCCTGAGCGTAGTCGTTCTCCAGGCCGTCACCGAACATCGTGTCTCGACGCCACCGCTTCATGTCACCGATGAGGGCTTCATGCTCAGCGTTCTCGACGGGAATGACATCGTGGAAGATGCCGACCCGCGGTGCCTCGTCTCCGTGCTGGTAGACGTCGCCCAACTCAACGGTGCCTTCATTCTCGAAGCAACCTCGAACCTCGAGCTCTCGCCCGTGTTCGTTGACCGCGGCTTGAAGCATCGCGATGATGTCGACTGCCAAAACTCGTGCCATGATGTCCTCCTGAACTCTCCAATTATACCTCACCTGATGGGCTCGATGCACGCAGCTTGGATAATGTAAGCAGAAGGGTCACAGAGTGGGCTTGAGAACTGGACTGGGTTTCCACCTGGAGGAGTTCTTCCTCGCCCACCAGAGGAATTCTGTTCATCCTGGCGAGGAACCAGGCTTCGGCTGCCGGGCCACAGCCCGGGTAGCAATATCGACCTGCGTCCCCTTCGAAGCCAGAGCCTCGAGGCAACGACCATCCCGGTGCCACTCTTGCGGAACATCGTCATCGCGGTTGATGACGCGTAGCCCTCGCTCTTCGAGAAACTGAGACAGCTCTGCAGCCAGAGTAGTCCGGCCGCTTCCGTGAGGTCCCGAGATGGTGATGGTGAGCTGATTCATGTTGTCCTCCTGAACTCTACGATTATACCACAACCAGACAACAGTTGCACGAACTCACGTCACTTCTGCTCGTCCTCTCCAGTGTCCGCAACCAGGGTAACCTGAAGAGCCAACCAGTCCATGCCCACGTCATCGCGGACATTGGCAACCACCACGTTCTCGAGGGGACACTGGAGAGCCTCACAGGCCTCAGCAATGGCAGTCATCGAGATCTGGTCCTTGCCCAGGCGGATGCTGATGACCCCGCTGCTCTCATCGATATCCAGGCGGACATCCATCTTTCCCCGGAAGGCCCGCTTGATGTCCTTCTTGACTGTCTCGCGCAGCGCCTTTGCTTCCTTCAGCGCTGCCACCTGACTGATCAAACTCATTCTATGCTTCTCCAATGAAAGGGCGTTGCAGAGGAAGGACGCGGTCGATCATGAAGATCTCTCCGCGGGCGGTCACCTCGATGAGGGACGGCTCGTCTTGGGTGCCATTCTCGATGACCTCTTCCAGCATCGTGCCGAAGAACTCGCTACCGGCCTCGTCTCCATCCTGCTCGCACTGGAGTAGGATCTCGTTGAGCACTTGTCGCTTCGTCCTCAATGCTTCCTCCAGGTGTATATTCTAATCTGCTTTGGAAGGGCAATACACGCTTTTCCAGCAACTAACCGCTCAAAAGGCTCCCCGTACGCGTATACACGCGCGCCCGAGCAACTAAGTGAGCAACTCGGGCGGCGGTTATGCAAGCCGGGATTGACCCCGGCAGGATGTGGGAGTGACTTAGTCCTCGTCGGTGGACTCGGCGTCCGCGTCACCAGCCTCGGGCGCCTCGGGAGCGGCCTCGGCCTCGGCCACGGGGGCCGGGACGGGGAAGGTCGCGCCGGTGGGCTCGTTGCTCCAGCTCATGTGGAAGTTGGAACCCGTCTTGTTGAAGCTGTAGAAGCTCTGCTCGTCCGAATCACGGCCGGCGCGCAGGGCGTCCAGGACCTCGTTCCGGGGAGCACCCGTGGCCTCGACGATGGCACCGATCTTCAGGGGCCGAGCGGCCTCGAGCGCGGCGTCGATGGAAGCGGTGAGCTCCACGGCACGGGCCTTGCGGTTGGCGCGGTTGATCTTCCGGACGGCCCGCTTGGAGAGGCTGGCGGTCAGGACGCTCTTGGTGCCCCGCTTGACGACGTTGGGAACCACGTCACCCGCGGCCGCGGCCTCCATGGCATCCGCGGTGGCCTGGGCCGGGCTGATGTCCTGGTCCTTGGCGTAGCCGTAGAGGCTGGAGGTGTAGTCGGTCTGGCTGGTCAGGAAGGAAACGAGTGCGAGCATGTTGATTGCCTCCTCAGGCGTGTTGCCGCTGAAAACCCCGCGGCCGGGAAGTGATTGAAGTGGTTGGTGTTCTTGGTTAGGAAGGTTGTTGTTTCCTTCCTTACTTAAGAATTATATCTCTTTGGGGCCGTCTCTTTCACGTGAGCGCCAACTTTTTTATTGTGGCACTCACTTTAATCAGAAGCAACAGTCCGGACAGGCGCCGCCACAGCAGGCGTCATCGTCGAGGCCGGCCCAGTAGGAATCCTCGTCCTGGTCATCTTCATCGCTGAGGTCACCGGAATCTGCTTCCCAGCACTTGTACTCAGCGATACGGTCGGGGTAGAGGACTCCGCCTCCGTTGCCGTAGACATCCTCGATCCACCGGATTCCCCAGCTAAGCCGAGCGACAGCAAACTTGTTGATGTCGTCCTCGTGGATAGCGAACATGAGGTCGCTTCGTCCACCCTCACCGCCCTGCCCAGGGCCCGTGATGACGCACTCGAGAAACTGGGCACGGACACCAAACTGGGCCATGATGAAGTCTTCGAAGTTCTTGGGCGACTGGTCACCCATTTCCGTGCCAGGCCAAACGCAGACCTGAGAGAATCCTTCGAGCTTGACGACGTTGGAATCAGCCATGATGTCCTCCTTGAACTCTCTTATTTTACCACGCACAGAATCGAGATGCACGTGCTACCGACAATAGGCACAGTAGCGGGTGCCTGGCATCGTGTCGTATCCGCAGGACTTGCACGTGCTCGAGGGCTTCTTGGGGCTTAGCGTGATCTTCCCCGCCTTGGTCACCCGCTCCACCCAGTACTTGGGTTCACTGTCAGGTGCGGTGTTGATGGGATCACCCACCATGTCCGGGGTGCACTCCGCGAGGTGGCTGTCCATCCGAGCACCGAACTGGCGCGAGGCAAGGCGATAGCCCTTCATGAAGTCGGACAGGCCACTGGTCATGTCTCGAAGCGTAGTGGTGTACCGGTCGCAACTCTTGGGGAGCACGCAGCACCACTTCACTTCGGTGCCGCCGCCGAAGAACTTCGTAACCTCCAGCTCCTTGACCTCACCCTTGCGGTCGGACCAGAGGTGGAAGTCGGTGAAGTATTCGGCAGCCATGTCGGCCGTGAACTTGTCGTCGAAACGGCCTACGATGCAGAACTCAGCGGAATCAGTCATGTTTGTCCTCCTGAACTATACGATTATAACCCAGGAGCCCGCGTCAATGCACGCGGTTACCGCTCTTCAATGATTCTGGAGATTTCCTGTACTCCCTCAATCAGACCCTCGAGGACTTCGCCAGCCTCTTCGACCTCGTAGTCGTCCTCGATGTTGATGACATACGTCGACGGCCAGGTGGGGAGACTAATGATCTCCTGCTGGATCTCAGCGAGCTTGTTCAGAGCCTCGCACAGAGGGCAGCCTCCGATCTCGTGGACGATGGGCTCGTGTCTGTGTGAACAGAGAGTCATGTCTACCCCTTGACCGGCGTGATTTCGCCATTGCAGAAGAACTCCTGGCCCCACTCGATGTCTTCCATCGTGTCCTCGAGACCGCGGAGGTAGAGGTTGCCCTTCATGGACCAACCCTCCATCCACGTGCTTCGCCGAGACCTTAGGAACGCGTCCGCGAGCTCGATGTTGAGCCGGAACTTGACCGTGACTCGAGGCCACCAGCCCTCTTCGTCGTGCTCCCATTCGACGGTGCACGAGTACTCATCGAAGACGGCGTCGATGGCCACTCCCGAGTGGCTGATTTCACAGGGAATCTGGCGGTTCTTGGTCGCCAGCTCGTTGAACCACTCCGGATGGTCCAGGAGGAGGTCCACGATGCGCTGCTTGATCTCGTCGTCCGAAGCCATGGCCGGATGGCGCAGAGGCGGGGCCTTGCGCTGAGTGGACGAAGTGGCAGGCTTGAATGAACGGTTGAGCCACGCGGGCATAAGACCTCCTCAGGTACTATGCTATTTTAACCCATATCAGGGTAGCTTTGCACGCGCTTGGTGAAGAATCATGCGGTCTTCATCAATGCACACGCAGGCAGGACTCCGAGAGTTTGCCTCCTGAATGAAGATCTCCGCGCCTGAGGAGTCCTTGAGGTCCGTCAGGTACCACGCGGGGACCTTGGTTGTGCTGTGCGTTCGGCTGCGCCGAATACTGTGTGGCGTGTTGATGATCGTTTCGCCCGTCTCAGGATTCGAGTAACGAACCCATACGACCGTCCCGTCCTTGTAGCTCTGGAGCTCCTTGTAGGACAGCTCTCGACCGCGCCTGAAGCTGGACGCCTTGGGTGCAGCGGTCTTCTTCCCCTTGGCACGAGGATCACCTTCGCCGAGCAAAGCGAGCAACTTGTTCTCGTTGAGCTTCTTGGGCTGCTTGTCAGTGAAGACCTGGTAGATCCGAGTGCTGTAACTCAGAGTACGAGTTCTCGACGGGAAGTTCAGTGTCGCCTCGAGGTGTGCGCGAAGAGCGTCGACACCTACAAAACAGCGCATGGGCCGAATCTTGAAGCCTGAACTGTACCCTGCTTCGCCGACCAGAAATGTGTCACTCATGTGATTCCTCCGCTCAGCTTATTCTACTGAGCAGGCAGCCAGTGTACAAAGCTCCCCGTACGCGTACGCGCCCGAGCAACTAATCGTCCGCGGCCACAATTTCCAGCCTGAGCATGACGCTCGGCGAGAAGTATCCCGGGTCACAGTCGGGGTCGAGTTCGACGTCAGCGTCTTCGCAGGCTTCGCAGTGAAGGACAGCATTGGGTGACTCGAGGCCTCCCAGCGTAGGGTACTCGAAACCTTCGCTCAAGTCCAGACACTTCTCATCGCCGCAGCCCGGGCAGGGCAGATACATCTTGACACCAGGCAGCTTGAACCGCTTGGCATCAGTAGCGACCACGTTCTTGGGCCAGACAATTCGCATTGAATTCCTCCTCGAATGCAAGAACATTCTACCCCATTTCTGAGGTAGAATGCATGCTTGACTCAGCCCGTGAGGTCGGACGACACCTGGCCGACCAAGGTCAGACCCCGGTCACCCATCCGCATGAAGGAGAGCATTCCAGCTCCGCCGAACCGGTTCTTCGGAGTGAAGAGCTTCCGGCAGTCGAACCAGTCGGACTTCTCATCCGTCTCCACCGACATGTGCATCCGCGCATCGATCATGTGCATCAGCTTGGCCGAGCCCGCCATCTTTCCGGACTTGTTGACCTGTCCGATGACGATGCTGTTGGCGAACGCGACGTCGTCGGGAACACCCTTCATCCGAGCCTTGGTCCAGTTGGTGATCAGCTCCAACGACCGCTCGGCCGTGGCACAGGTCATCCGGCCGTTCTTGAACTTGCCATCGTCGAGAACCTGGAGCGAGTCCTGGATCAGGATGAAGGGCTTCGTGGGATCCCGCTCCCGGATGTAGTCACACTGCTGCAGGAGGTCCGGGGCCCGAGAGATCTGACCGATGAGCGGCGCACCCTTGAGCCGGAGCCGGTCGTAGGTCATCCGGAGCTGGTAGGCCGACTCCTCCGCCGTGTTGAAGACGACGTTGTATCCCCGCTCCGAGTAGGCCGCCGCCACCGTGAGCAGGAGGGTGGTCTTTCCGGCACCCGCCTCACCCGAGAACAAGGTGACCATGGAGGGAGTCATCCCCTCTCCACCGAGACCCTTATCGAACGCCTCGATTCCGCTGGCCCGCTTGACCCGAAGCTCGGGCGGGACGACCACGTCCCGAATGCTGGTTCCGAACTCGATGCCGTCGATGGAAACGTTAAGCTGCATGTCACCTCCTCAGATGGTTGGCCGGGACAAGAAGCTGTTCCCTTCCAACTCTTAGATTATACCCCACCAAGGGCATGCCTTGCACGCACCAGCGCAAGACTACCAGATTTATTTGAACCTGGCAGCCTGCGTGCGCCAACTTAGCGATTCAAACCCACCGCCTTTGCCGCCTTGGTCGCCTTGACAACCGCAGCAGTGAAGGGAGAGTCGTGAATCAGCATCACGTTCCTCGTGTTCTTCGCCCGCGTGAGCTTGGAGAACAGGTTGACCTGATCCTCACCCGAGAGAACCGACATCGCGAAGTCGACGAGATTGGCACCCTGCTCCTTGCTCCAGGTCCGAGTGGCAGAGTCCTGCCCGATTCGGTCGATGCAGGCGAGGATCTCCTCGTGTCGGAGCCGCTTGGCCAGGGCCTGCACCGAGGGAGTCTGCCAGTTGTCCAGGACATCCTCGACCTTGAGGAACATCGCGCGGTCTCGGAGCCACTTGAGGAGAGCATTGGCTGCCCCTCGTCCGACCAGACCGTTCGCGTAGAGCGTCAGGAGATCAGGAGCCGACCGGCCCATGCAGTCGGTGGCAGGGATGCCAGCGTGCTTGAGAGCGATGTCCAGCTTCTCCCACGACCGAGGGGTGGGAGCCACCTCGAGATCGGTAGTCTTCGCGACGTCGTGATGGAGCCACTGAGGCTGTTCCTTGATGAAGTCGACGAGAGCGTCGTCCAGCTTGCCTCGGGCCCACTCCAGCCAGTCGTCCGTGTCGTGCTTCAGCCAGAAGATGACGAATCGGTCGAGGAGGGCCTTGTCCATCTCCTGAACTTGGTAGTGCGAGGGCGGGTTGATGCAGGAGATGACGCGGGTCTCAGGGTGAAGCACCCGGCCGTTCAGCTCTCGTGCTCCGACCACCTGGAAGCCACCGTTCATCATCTGGACTTCCGCGCGGTTGAGCTCCTCCAGGATGATCACCGAGGGAGCATCACAGGACTGCTGCCACCAGTCACACGGGAGGAAGGAGGTCACCGGCTTGCCAGCGGACCGACCCTCCGTGATCTTGTCCGCATCGGGAATGCCGATGAGGTCACCTTCGGTCATCTGAGCCAGGCGCTTGTCAAAGGTCGGCCACTCGTACTCAGGGTGCTTCTCCTTCAAGAGAGCAGAGACACCTTGCGCGATCTGGCTCTTTCCGATGCCGTGGAATCCGACCACCAGAGCAGAGATGGAAGGGTGAAGATTCGCCAGAGCCCGGATGAGCTGCTTGGGCGTGACCTTCAGTACGGTTGCCATGCCGGCAGTTGCCATGTGTTACCTCCTCGGTACTATGCTATTCTACCACGCTGCGCGGGTAGATGCACGAGGCTAGAGATTTAGAGCAGCCAGAGGTGCGGAATGAGGACGAAGAGCGTGCCGATCATCGCCCGGACCAGGCACAGGAACCGACTTGGCACTGGGGCTTGAAATCGCCGACCTCGGTCGTACTGACGCGCTCGAGTTCGCTCACGCGTGCTTCCTCCGGAGGAACTTGCGCCGCTGCCGCGCGGCCTTCTTGCGCGCCCGCTGCAGCGCCCGACCGGGATCTGCTCCCCGACCGAACGGGCTGCTTCGCCTGTGCGCGGCGTACTTGCTCCGGCCACGGAGGAACGCTTCCCGCTGTTCCTCCGTCAAGGTCTTCGCGTGTTCTCTCCAGGACATCACTTTCTCCTTAATCATAATCACTTTCGCAATAGATTAGCCAATTATCTGTTAGATTTGAAACAAACGGGTAGTGTGGGTTTCTAGTCTGTGGGGGATAAGAACGTGTCGTGGGAGTTCAATCTGCACTGACCAGTTAGCAAACTGCTCAAGGCTTTCAAACTCAAACACTTTGCTTTCAAGATCAGGAAGATCTCCATTACGATCTTTAATGATGAACTTCATTCTTTGTTCTCCTTATCAAGCAATCTATCATAAAACCTACTACAGCGCCACTCGGATGGCGGTCTTGTCCCCGTTGAGGGCTTGTCCAATGGGCTTGTCCGGGTAGTGATACGGCATCAGACCGCCCCGCCCGTCCAGCGGGAGACCTCGACCTTCACGCCATGGCGCTTCGAGAGATCCTCGCTGATGCGGTCGGCCAGGTACCAGAGCGGCTCGGAATCGGAAGCACCCGCTGACTCGCGCCGACTCATGGTAGCTGTTACCCTCTGCCACATCGCCACGGCGCACGCCTTGATCGGAAACTTCTCGAACTCCCACAGAGCGACTTGATACGACTGTTCGATGGCTTCAGCTGCCTCCACGCCGTCGGCTCCGCCGTAGAGCTGCCAGCGCCGCTGCAGCTCCGAAGTCTCATCCCCGAAGCAGTCCAGCTCAACGTCTTCGGCGGGGCTCTGGGCGGAAATCTGGCTGGCACTCATATCGGCTCCTTGTTGACAGTAGGATTATACAACAGGCACTGCTGCTCTTGCACGCTGGCAGCAAGTCGAGCTGGATCTGAATCTTACGCGGCTGGCCCGGAGCCCTTGCGCGAGCAGCCCTGCTTTCAACAAGGCACGCGATCTTGACTGCTGCTCCTGATTCTGCAGCAGCACCCCAAGCAGGAGCACCGGGCAGCAACCCGGAACTTCGGCTCTGCACCAGTGCCGCGAGCCTCCGAACGCAAAGAGATCACCGCCAAGGGCTACCTCCCAGCACTGAAGAGGGGAAAACGGGGCTAGCGCGGCAAGGGGCGCGGGATTCGTGAAGCCCTGAATCAGAGCATCTTTACCTCTTGGATCATGTGTATTCTACCACGCCGCCGCCGACGATTGCACGTCAGGTGAAACTTATACTGCTCTTCGCTTAGAGATGTCCCAGCCGGGGACAAAGCGAATCCAGCACTCTCGGTCTTCGAACTTCTCAGTGAGTCCCGCACTCCCAGGGATCTCCTCGTAGATGGGAGGCCAGCAGCTGATGGGTCGCCAAGAGACCGGCCGGATCTGTCCGGGCGGACCCGACCTGCTGTCAATTCCCCCTCGGACAGCATTGATTTCGGTGACCAGCTCCAGCAGCAAGTTGGCGGTTACCTCGAGAGCCGAGTGCCCGCGACCCGGATTGAAGAGCAACGACTGGTACATGTACTGCGCAGCTGCTCCCAGGGAATTCCGCTCAGAAAAACCGTCCTCCAGGTACGAGGCGGAGAGCTGCCCAACGAAGAGCCGAGCCTCTGCCACCGTGACGTCCTGCACAGCCAAAGTGCTGTTGGCGGGAGTGAGAGGGTAACTCGACTTGGCGTCGATGACAAGCTGATTGGGTCGGTCGCTCGCGCGCAGCAAAGAGAAACTCACAAAACCTCAGGAGTTCAGGAACTAAAGCGTAGGGAAGAGAGAGCAGCATTTCTAACTGCCACACTAGCCTCACCCCTGCGTAGGGAGCAGAGAGGAGAGCCACTAGGTAGGGAGATTATACCATTCCTGCGTAGGGGGATGCATGCGCGCACCACAAAGCAGCACCACGCACGCACGTACGGCATGCGCGCTCGAGCAACTAACGTGGCGAGGTACGAGCAACTAATCGAGCAACTAACGAATTCTTATAAATCTGCTTCTGAGAGGGTACTTGATCCCTACCCCTCATCCCGGAGAGATTTTCCCATCTGCACTCACAGCCAAAGGAAATAGTCACGATCTCGAGGGCCCTCAAAAAGTAGCTGCCATGCTCGCCCAGAGTATGAGGCCTGGCCACTGACCACGAACGGGCAGTCGAAAAACGAGCCCTG
>Ga0098055_1001883_pt1 | contig 11142 bp, 13 predicted proteins | sample 17_taG_FD_75107 | JGI IMG/M metagenome (GOLD analysis project Ga0098055, IMG submission 75107) | Marine viral communities from the Subarctic Pacific Ocean - 17_ETSP_OMZ_AT15314 metaG | ecosystem: Environmental > Aquatic > Marine > Oceanic | place: Pacific Ocean | collected 2015-01-18 | reverse complement strand
GTCTTCAACGCCAAGTTTTATGGCAGGTTTAGCCATGGTATGCTCCTTTCAAGAACATTAAAAAGCGGGATTGCTTTTAAAAAAATAAGCCAACCCCAGTTAAGGGATTGGCTGAGGCCTCTATAAGAGACCTTCTAAGTACGCAATCAATCTTGCATACTCATGCAGGGTCGGCCACTCCGGAGAGTAACCAATATCATCTACATACCACTCCATATGTTTATGGATTAGTAGGAGAAGATTTACCACAGAGATTTCTTCGAAATCATGTGAGGCAACCCGCAGTGGCACCCGCACGGCATCCCCCACTCCGGAGAGAGCTTGCAACTTGTTAAAGTCGCCGAGGGTGATTGCGGGTGTTAGTACTTGTGTTACGTTAGTCATGGTATGCTCCTTTCAAGAACATGGGAGAGCAGGATTGCTCGTTAAAGTTGTAGGTTAAGATGTAGGTGAAGAAGACGGTTGTGATGTAGGTCTTCAACAGGGTGGTAAGTAGGTGTTGAATGGGTGAATGTGTGAAGGTTGATTTGGGTGAAACTTAATTTATAGTTGAAGATTATTTATGAATATAAATAATTTAGTGAGAGGGAGTGTGAGGGTGAGGGAAGGAGATGGGTGAGAGGGAGTGTGAGGGTGAGGGAAGGAGATGGGTGAGAGGGAGTGGAGCAGTGAGGAGTGGGGTGGGTGAGAGGGAGTGTGAGGGTGAGGGGAGGAGGTGGGAGAAGGGTGAGAGGAGGAAAGGGGGGTATGGGAATTATAGTGGTAGGTATATATATTTACCTTACTTTATACGCTTATCCCCACAGGCACGTACTAGTCCACCCTAAAGAATACATGGGGGCTACCCAACATATTGTATAAGTCCCTTTAGAAGGACTAAAAATAAAAATATAGAGACGGGATAAAACTTCGTCTCATCTATTCCTAGAGAGGAAATGGGTATGATTGAGGTCCTCGCGTTAGCTGGCGCCATTACACAAATTTCAGGTGCTATTAGTAGTAGTATTCAAGCGGGAAGGGATGTTTCTGATCTCCTCCCCCACTTTGGAAAATTAGCAAGACTCGATACAGAGATACAACTCGCAGAGAATGGGAGACATAAAGGCCCGTTAGGTAGACTAACCTCATCTGAGGAGGAAGGCTTTGCAATTGCTCAAGCTAAGATGAAGCATAAAGAGTGTATGGATAATTTGCGCTCGATGTGTCGTCTATACGGACCACCAGGTATGTGGAACTTAGTCGTACAAGAGCAAGCCGCTGCGAGGCAAAGACATAAGGAGCAATTGGAAGCTCAAGCGAAAGCGAGAGACCAGATGTTCTGGGGAATATCTCTTGGGGTAGGTGCAATTGTCCTAGTAGGTGGAATATTTGGAATGTATTGGGGATTAGATTTCCTAGTGAATGGATGAAGACTATAAGAGGACAATAGTCTATTATGGATAGAAAACAAGCAAAAGCTTTATTAGTGGAGAAGAAGAGGAGGGAGAAGTTAAAAACTTATGAGACAGATTTTACTTCCTTCGCTTCAGAGCAGATAAAGATTATAACGAAGGATACGGGGCAAGGCTTCATCCCCTTCACATTTAACGAATGTCAAAAGCAGATCACTACAGCTTTAGAAAAACAATATGAAGAAACAGGAAGAGTGAGGGCGATTATCCTTAAAGCACGCCAGCAAGGTATTAGTACGTATTGCGCTGGTAGAGTATTTTGGAAATCCTACTATTCTCCCCACTCCCGTTCTGTTGTTATGGCTCATGACTCAGCTACTTCAGACGCTCTATTTAATATGTCTAAAAATCTCATTAAGAATATGGGAGGGGATATAGCGCCGAAGGAGGTGAGGTCTAACGCGAAGGAGATTATCATTAATTCCCCCGCGATGCCGAAAGATACAACAGCATCTTACCGTCTCTACACAGCTGGCTCACCAGAAGCAGGGAGGGGAACAACTCCCACCATCGCGCACCTATCAGAGGTTGCGTTTTGGCAGCATGATGAGAAGATCTTAGCTGGTTTATTCCAAGGTATATCCCAAGCTGAGGGTACGGAAGTTATTCTAGAATCCACAGCTAATGGTGCTAAAGGGGAATTTTACCGGTTGTGGAAGGGTGCTATAGCAGGAGAGAATGAGTACTTGCCTATTTTCCTCCCATGGTTTATCACTCCAGAGTATAGACGTACTGCTCCAGAAGGTATGGAGCTGGATATGGAGGAGGATAAGTTAAAGGAGAAGTTTTCTCTTGATGATGACCAACTCTACTGGAGAAGGTTAAAGATAGCAGAAGGTGGGAAGATAAAGTTCCAACAGGAATACCCATCCACACCAGATGAGGCATTTATTGTCTCCGGTGCTAATGTGTTTAACGTGGAGAAGCTCGACTTACTTATACCTCGCCCCCACTCCCGTCGCTCAGAATGGGATGCTTCATCTAAAATGTTTGATGAGCATAAGGAAGGTAATCTATTTATATGGGATTATCCTCAATGGGAAGAGCCTTACGTAATAGGAGCAGATGTTTCTCTAGGGGTTGGCCAAGATTACTCCTGCGCTGTAGTGCTAAATAAAAAATATGAGGTATGTGCCCTATATAGAAGCAATAGAATAGACCCTTCCTCATGGGGAGAACTACTATTCTACTTAGGACGCTACTATAATAACGCATTTCTCGCTGTAGAATCTAATTCCATGGGTATTGCGACGCTACAAAAGCTAGACCATATGGGCTATATAAACCTCTACAAGCAAACAAAGATTGCAAATGTGAGTAACGAATCTGGGGAAAGACTAGGTTTCCGCACCACCTCCGCAACAAAGCCTGCAATTATAGGTAATTTAAAGAATCTTATAGAGAATGAGGAGATTATGATTCCCTCTACTCAAATGATACAAGAATTAAAAGATTATGTCGCAACTGAAAGTGGTAAAACAGAAGCAGCACCTGGCTGCTATGATGATAGTGTTATTTCTCTCGCAATATGCGCTGAAGTATTACGCACCCACTGGGATCGGTTGATGACGAAGAATGTCTCCTGGACAGAACGTGTAGGAGATTTTGAGCCAGATAATACATCCTGGTTATAAAGAATTCCGCATGTCCTCAGCTCACGGTGGCTGGGCGCGGAAGAGCCACCAACTTAGACAGTTCGATAGACCCGCAGGAGGGAAGGACATGCGTTACAGTGAACAGGTTATACAACCTGAGAAGGAAAGTAAAAAGAAAAAGAGTGAGAAGAAGGAAAAACCTCGAGAGATGGATAAGCCTGGTTCTTACACTACGGAAAGTTTAAAACCTCTAAAATCCCCACCACTAATGGGGTCTAACCCCTGGTCAGTGTGATTAATATGGATGGATATAAACAAAAAGTAAGTGATGAGCAGCTAATTAATCTTGTCGAATCCGGTGTACAAAACTCCGTAGGAGATTGGTTAAACTCCTCAGATCTTGCAAGGGAAAGATTAAAATCTACGTATGAGTACGCAGGTGTTGCTGAATCGCACTTAAAACCTCAAGGCGTTTCCTCTATAGTAGATACCTCAACCACGGAAGTTGTTGAAGCTTACACAGCTATTCTCTCAGAACTATTCCTTAATAATGGGAAGTTAGCAAAGTTTGAACCGATGGACGATAGTCCAGCGGGGTGGAATAAAGCGCATCAAGCGTCTATGCTAACTAATCACGCCATATTCAAACAGAATAAGGGGTGGGAACTATTACAGACGTGGATTAAATCCGCTCTCCTATGGAAGAATTCTATCATCCGATGGGATTATATAGAGGATTACCAGTATAAGATTGAAGAGTATGATGAGATTACTCCAGAGCGTCTAGACCTCCTCCTCTCAGAGGATGGTGTAGAACTTATTGGAGAGTTGAAGTACGATAATAAAATCAGTACAGTTGTAGATCCCCTCGCAGATCCGATAGATGCACAGCTTATCTACACGGATGTGCGTATACGTAGGAAGAAGGATAAGTCCCGCGTCCGTATTGAGAACATCCCACCAGAAGCTTTCCGTATATCTCGGGATGCTAAATCAATAGATGAAGCTGTCTTTGTAGGTATACAAGTTGAGATGACGCGGAGTGAGATCCGTAAGCAGTGGCCTGATATTGTAAAAGGGTGGAGTGAGGATGACTGGAACGAGCTGGGAACAGATGACGGTTGGATGGGAAGTACTCGCTACTCCCAAGACATTGCCGCGAGAAAGTTCGTCACAGGACAAGAGTACTGGCAAGGAAGTGCAAGTGAAGATCACTTCCCCCTCGAAGCTAATAGACCCGTAACTATCACAGAATGCTGGATGTATGTTGATAGGGATGGAGATGGTATAGCTGAGCTAAAACATTTTATAATTGTGGGAAGTAACATATTAGATGAGTCTGATGTGGATATGGTACCATTAGCTTGTCTCTCCCCTATCGATATTCCTTTCGAGTTCTATGGTTTAAGTATGGCGGACTTTACACGTTCCTCCACTCTTGCCTCAACCGCTATATTACGTGGTTTCGTAGAAAATACATATCTAACTAATTACGCACCTAAGTTGGCAGATCCAAACGTTGTTGATTTCTCTGCGTTGCAGAATATGAAGCCTAAGCAGATTATTCCAACGAATGGGAATCCTCAAGCAGCGGTATCCCCACTACCTCCAGAAACAATATCAACTGGTACAGTTCCCCTCTTAGAGCATCTCCAACTTCTTAAAGAGCAAGCTACGGGGATGAGTAAAGCGGCTCAAGGATTGCAGGATGAGTTATATGTCTCAGGTAATAGTGAGGCTAAACTATCAGCAATACAGAGTGCTTCACAAAAACGGATCCAACATATTGCTAGACGTTTCGCAGAGACTGGGTTAAAGCGCTTATGTAAAGGTGTATACCAAACGATGCGTGAGTGTGTGAACACTAAGATTAAGATGAGGTATGAGGGAGTTTACTTGGAAGTAGACCCACAAGAGCTGCCCCATGAAATGGAGTGCACAATTTTCTTAGACCTCGGTGAAAACTCAAATGCTAATCAAATACAGAAGTTAACTAAGGTTGGCTCTGAGATTCTACCTGCTTTAAACGAGCAGGGAGCTGGCATGGTAGTTAAGCCTCAAGCCCCCGCAATACTTGCTACTAAACTTGTAGAAGCTATGGGGTTAGATAGCAATGATTTCTTAGAAGACTACACCACGGATGAGTTTAAGGAGAAAGCAGCTAAATCTGTTGAAGAGCAAACTAAGAGTAGTATGGAACGTCAACAAATGGAAACTGCTAAGCTCAAATCAGATGCTGCTTTAGCAGAGGCGAATGTTTCATTTACTAATGCACAGTCTAAAAATACTATGGATGATAATGCTAAACAGCTTGCCGTAGCTATTGATAGACACTTCCAAGAGTGGGCTGATTTGGAAATCAAAGCCGCTAAAGAGGGTATGGAAAAACCGGTACGTCCAGACTTCAATCAAATTATACAAATGGCAAAAACAATTATTAATCCCCCAAATGAAGGACAATAATGGATAAGTATAAAAAGGCAGCTGAGAAGAGGCTGACACAGAAAGTACATCCTGATGAGTTAGCGAAGGAGGCTCTGGTTAACGCAGAGTTCTCCTCCCGCGAGCGTGAAGCATTCTTTACAAATGCGTATGGAGAGTTGCTAGTCGACTACTTCATTACCTGGTTAAAAACAGAACCGCATGAGACGAAGACGAGGGAGTTTATTTACAACGCTGCTCTCGCTTTGGGAGATGTAAAAACTAAACTTATCGGATACGAAACTTACGGGCGCAACATGGCCCACATATCAGAGGACATTGAGGATGCACAAGATTGATAGAGCGCAACTCGAACAGAATTATAAAGACATGATTAATCTACTCGAGTACGACTCAATGCGTAGTCCGGGCAAGGCGAAGTTAAACTGCCAGCCTCTCTACGCTTTATATAATTTGCTGGATAGACTTGAAAAAGCTCCAGCTAAGCCTACTAAAAAGAAGGAGGCATGAAATAGATGAGCACAGACACCTCTACCCAAATGGATGACATGTCAAACTCAGGTCCATCAGAACAAGAGCTCCTGGATGCTGTGATGCGTAACTCCCCCTTAATGGAGGAGGAAGGTATCCCGCTACCCGAAGGGGAGACGAGTGAAGAGGACCCGGTGGAATCAGGGCAGGAAGAAGACCCAATCCCTGAGGAAGTCGTTAGTGAAGATGAAGAAGAGGAAGTTGAAGATAGTCTAAAGGAAGATGAAGGTGAGGATGCCGGTGAAGAACCCGCTACCCAAGAGTCTGACGTCTACACTATGGAAGATCTTGACTTGGATGCAAAGATTTCTCTCAAGATTGATGGAGAAGAAGTTGAAGTACCCTTTAGTGATCTTATAAAAGGTTACTCTACCGAACAGAGTCTTTCTAAAAAGGGTCGCGAACTCGGTGAAGCGAGAAAAGCGTTAGAAGACGAGCGAACAGCTAAGTTGAAAGAGTTGGAAGCCACTGTAAGCGTAGCTAATGAAGTTATGTCCACAGCCGAGCAAACCTACTCAAAGCAGTATCATGATTTCGAGGCGAAGATAGAAAAAGCAAGAGAGGATGGTGATTCGTTTGAACTTAGTGAGTTGAAGGATAAGAGGGAGCAAGCACAAAAGCGTTATTGGGCTGCACGTAACAAACGTGAGCAAATGCTTAAGCAAGCTACTGAACAATATCAAACAGCTCAGCAACAAACCTTCAAGCAAGAAATTGAAACCTTTATGGATAAAATTCCAGACTTCATTCCTGATTTCAATGAGGATGTTGCCGGTAAAATCCGGGACTTCGCATTGGAGAAGGGAATACCTGAAACCATGCTAGAAAGCGTTACAGATCCTGCGATCGTAAAGTTTATAGATGATTACAGACGTTTGGATCAGGGAGTTTCTAAAGGATCTGCTAAAAGAAAAGCAGCACCTACTAAGAAAGTTCCTTCTAAAAAGGCAACTCCTGCTAAGAAGAAGGAAGCTGATAAAGCAAAAATGGTTAAAGCTCGAGCATTTAAACAAGATGCTTCTGAGCAGGACCAAATGGACTTCTTACGTCAATACGCTTCAAAATCTCTAAATTTATAATTGGGGGTAAAACCCCAGGAGCAATACAATGACTCAACATCTAGGCGGCCGCGTATCGGCCGGTCCAAGTGTCCGCGGCAACGCAGCGGGCGCATCAGAGCGGGAAGATCTTGCGAATTTTATTTCCATGATTACTCGTGATGAAACACCTTTTATTTCTTCTATTGGGAAATCAAAAGCAACTGCCATCTATCACGAATGGCAAACTGACGAGCTACAGGCTCCAGGTAATTCACGTATCGCGGAAGGGCAAGACTATGTCAAGCCAGGTTCTGGTTCTCAAACTCCAGCCACAGGCGCTGAGTTCGATCCAGTAGGACCTCACCGCACACGTCTGGGTAACTATACTCAGATCAACGGTAAAACCATTGCTATCTCCGGCACTAAACGTGCGGTAGATCAAGCTGGTGTTGCTGATGAATATGCCTATCAGTTGAAGAAGCGCGGTACTGAAATGCGTCGCGATATTGAAATGGATATTGTTAACTCAGCTAACGTATCTGCTTCTTTCGCAGCTCAAACAGGTTCTGCAGCTCGTACAACTGGTGGTTATAACGCGTGGGTTAATAACGTGAATAACGTTGTTTACGCTGGAACCTCAGCTGAAAGTGGTAGCGCAACTGCCGCACATATTCCTACATCTGCTGAAGCAGGTATTGGTACATTCTCATGGGCACCTGCAACAACTGTTGCTAACCGTGCTGCTTTGGCTCTCACAGATATTGATGCAGCAATGCAGAAAATCTATGAAGCTGGTGGTAAGGCTAGCCGCATCATGGTGTCTCCAAAGCTACGTCGGGACTTCTCTGACTTGATGGTATCTGATTCTGGTGTTCGTCGGAACATCGATGAAGGTGGTAAACTCCGTCAATCAGTAGACGTTTATATGTCTGACTTTGGTGATCTTATGGTAGTTCCTAACTACATCATGGGTCTTGAGACAGCGGGTGCTACGGTTACTGCGACAAGCAACGATTCATATAAAGATGCATCAGCGTTGATTTATGATCCACAGTGGTTTGCTATGGCGGCTCTACGTCCAACTCAAGAAGTTGACGTTGGCCAGAAAGGTGACTCAACTGTTGGTATGCTTATCGAAGAATTCTCTTTGGAAGTTAAGAATCCAAAAGGATGTGGCGCGGTCTACAACCTTAAGTAAAAGTTTGAGGGAGGGTATTTTACTCTCCCTCTTTTTTATCATGTTGATAGGAGAAAAACATGTACGTAATTCAAGCAAATTTGACTAATTCAAGTGGCGGTGCAGTCGCCGTCTTAGGACATTCCATCGCAGCAAACTCTACTGAAGCCGTCATCCTCCCTGCAGATAAATGCACATGGCAAGTCGCCGATAACGCAGCAGGCGGATACCAGATCTCAGATGTTAAATTCCATGATGGAGTATCAGCATCCGTGGATCCAGCTGCAAGTGGAAGTATCGCTGGTGCTTATAACTTTGGCTACATTGGTAAGTCAGGTCGTTTCGTGGAGATAGCATAATGGCTAAGTGGGTATTAGGATTAAATAGTAAAAATAGTGCTATTACCTCAACTGTAGACTACTCAGATAAAGATTATGTAGACTTCACAATTACTCAACATAATACAGATGCTATTATGAAGGAAGTACAGAGGGATCGTGATATTCTAGCAGCTGAGAAGAAAGTGGGTTCATGGCGTAAAGCCTTTACAGTTCCGGATATTGTAGCAATAGAAATCCTTCAGAAGTATGGATTGGATCTTCATGAACCAACATTCATGTCTGATAAGGGGAAGATGGATAAATTAAAGTACGTTGTGAAAACAGAGTACCCACACCTTCTCATAAGCACGTAGGAGAGTGTAATGGCTAAGTACGTAGAAATGATACAAAAGGTTCGCAATTGGGCGAATAGGGATAACGCTGTTCTCTCCGATGCAACTATTGAGGAGATGTTACGTTACGGCGCTGATGATGTTTATAGGACTTTGCGCATAGCACCTTTAGAAGCTCTTAAGGCATACACTATTAGTGTGAGCGCAGGAGAAGCTAAAAACTCTCTAACAATCCCATCCGATCTTATAGAGCCTATACAGTTAAGGAAAAGAGATACACAGATAGGATCTGGAGCTAACTCTATATATTCCTACAATGTGTACTCTCATAAATCAGATATTCAAACGTTTAATGAGGATGTGTTCCATTACGGAGCATACCACTATACTCGACAGCAAGGTAATTTCCTATTAGGTAATGAGTTCCAAGATGGTGAAGTATATGAACTTTTATACTACCGTAGACTTGCAGATTTAGATGCTGTCTACACCGTTTCAACAACTAACAATTCCGCTAGTAACTTGCTCTATCACGCAACACGAGCTGGATTGTTATCTTCATTTAATACCGAAATGGGTAATACTGCTGAAACTAATGTTGCCGATTATGTAGACACTTCTCCACGTTTTACTAATAACGTTGTTGAAGTAACTAATAGTAATAATGGAACAGGACAAACTTATGCGGGTATGACAGCTGGGTTTTATATAGGTAAAGAATCTCCTAATTGGTTGAGAGATAGTAATGAGAAAGTAGTACTATTTGCAGCTTTAAAACAAACGTTTGATTTCTTAAATGATATTGAAGGCCAGCAAATCTATGCTACAAAAGCTGCAGAGGAAGTATTCCAATTGAATAAGGAAGATGAAGCAAGGAACAATAGTGGTGGCACGGTGCAAACCTCATTCTATTCGAACCTAATATAGGGAGGTTGATATGTCTGGCGGATTATTTGAAACAGAAGATGACACCGATATTATTGACAATACTTCAGGTGGATTGTTTGCTAATGGGGAAGTTGGCGATGCAATCGCAAGTTTCGAAGTAGCAGCTGAAGCAGCGAAGGATGCGGCGTTGGCCGCTCAAACGGCTGCTGAGACCGCAGAGACAAACGCTGAGACTGCTGAAACGAATGCGGCTGCCTCAGCTACAGCGGCTGCAGGTTCTGCAACTTCGGCGGCAGCCAGTGCTACTACTGCAACTACTCAAGCATCCACTGCTACGACTAAAGCAAGTGAAGCGTCCACTTCGGCCTCGACAGCTACTACTCAAGCTGGTATTGCAACGACAAAAGCAGGAGAAGCGGCTACCTCCGCAACATCTGCGGCGGCCAGTGCTACTAGCGCAACATCAAGTTCAACAACAGCTTCTACTAAGGCGAGCGAAGCGAGCACATCTGCTACGAACGCGGCAACCAGTGCAACAGCTTCGGCCAACTCAGCAACAGCTGCTGCAGCTAGCGCAGCTACTGCAACCACGCAAGCAACCACTGCAACTACTCAAGCATCCACTGCAACTACTCAAGCATCCACTGCTACGACTAAAGCTAACACAGCTACTACTAAAGCGAGTGAAGCATCAACTTCAGCAGCTAGCGCGTTATCAGCACAATCAGCAGCAGAGAGTGCTAGAGATAGCGCATTATCAGCTTTCGACAATTTTGACGATAAGTATCTAGGTGCTAAATCTTCTAATCCTACCGTTGATAATGATGGAAATGCCTTAGTCGCAGGCGCTTTATACTTTAATACAACCGATGATTTGATGAAAGTATATACAGGTAGTGCGTGGGTATCAGCTTACGCTTCATTATCTGGTGCTTTACTAGTTACAAATAATTTAAGTGATGTTAATAGTGCTGGCACTGCGGCTACCAACATTGGGTTAGGTACTGGCAATTCTCCAACTTTCTCTGGGACTACGGTAAATGGGAACATAACCGTTACTGGCACAGTTGATGGGAGGGATGTTGCAGCAGATGGTACTAAGCTAGATGGCGTGGAAGCTAATGCTACTGCTAACCAGACTGCCGCTGAAATTAGAGCTTTAGTAGAAAGTGCAACCGATAGTAATGTTTTTACAGATAGTGACCATAGTAAATTAAATGCGATAGAGGCTAGCGCTACAGCAGACCAAACGGCTGCAGAGATAAGAGCCGCAGTTGAGGCAGCAACCGACAGTAATGTTTTCACTGATGCCGACCATAGCAAATTAAACGCAATAGAGGCTAGC
>Ga0098055_1001871_pt1 | contig 11180 bp, 4 predicted proteins | sample 17_taG_FD_75107 | JGI IMG/M metagenome (GOLD analysis project Ga0098055, IMG submission 75107) | Marine viral communities from the Subarctic Pacific Ocean - 17_ETSP_OMZ_AT15314 metaG | ecosystem: Environmental > Aquatic > Marine > Oceanic | place: Pacific Ocean | collected 2015-01-18 | reverse complement strand
TAGTTACCCGCAAAGTTACCCGCAAAGTTGCCTGCAAAGTTACCCTCAAAGTTACCTGTAAATACAGCTGTTGAATCACGAGTAAAGTTTGCGGCATAGTTACCTGTAAAGTCCCCAGTATAATTACCTACGAAATCTTGGGTGGAATCACGAGTTGATGTACGAGTAAAGTTTGCAGCATAGTTACCCGTGTAATCTCCTAAGAAATCATTAGTGGAATCACGAGTTGAGTTACGAGTAAAGTTTGCAGCATAGTTACCAGTATAGTTACCAGTATAATCTCCTAAGAAATCATTAGTTGAGTCTCTTGTAGAGTTACGAGTAAAGTGTGCCTCGTAGTTACCAGTATAGTTACCAGTATAATCTCCTAAGAAGTCAGAAGTTGAATCACGAGTTGATGTACGAGTAAAGTCCCCTCCTTCATAGTTACCAGTATAGTTACCGGTGTAATCTCCAGTAAAATTACCAGTAGATGTTCTCTGTGAGGTTCTCTGAGAGTTCCTAGTTGAATCGGCACCATCATAGTTGCCAGTATAGTTACCAGTATAATCTCCAGTAAAGTCACCTGTATAAGTTTCTTGATCATCTCTTGTAAAGGTACCAATGTAGTTACCAGTATAATCTCCAGTAAAATCACCTGTGTAATCTTCTACATCATCTCTGGTAAATGTTCCTATATAATTACCAGTGTAATTACCTGTAAAGTTGCCAGTTGAAACTCTTGTCGAATCACGAGTTGAATCTGCTCCTTCATAGTTACCAGTGTAATTACCAGTATAATCACCAGTGAAATTACCTGTTGAAACTCTTGTCGAATCACGAGTTGAGTCTGCTCCTTCATAGTTACCAGTATAGTTACCAGTGTAATCACCAGTAAAGTTGCCTGTTGAAACTCTTGTTGAATCACGAGTTGAGTCTGCACCATCGTAGTTACCAGTGTAGTTGCCAGTGTAGTTACCTACAAAGTCATCGGTAGAGTTTCGAGTAAAATCAGCACCATCATAGTTGCCAGTATATTGCCCAACATAATTTCCTACATAATCACTTGTTGAGTTACGAGTAAATACGTCTCCAGTATAAGCTCCATCATAGTTACCAGTATAATTTCCTACAAAATCATCAGTAGAGTTTCGTGTAAAATCAGCACCATCATAAGCACCGTCATAGTTACCTGTATAGTTGCCAACAAAATCATCAGTAGAGTTTCGTGTAAAGTTATCTGTAGAGTTTCGTGTAAAGGCACCAACATAATCAGTAAAGGCACCAATATAGTTGCCTTCAAAATTACCTTCATATTGTATCTGAGAGTTTCTTGTAGATGTTCGAGTATAGTTTACATCAGCAGTTGTTTGTTTTGTGTCTGTAGCAGTACCCTTAGCAACCCACGTTCCTGTTACTGTAGGTGCACCTTGAGTACCAGTTCTCAATAGGTACGCGCCTATGGATGTAGCCATAATTCTATTCTGAGCAATTTTGCCGAGAGAATAGCCAATTTGTCCTACAGTTGCTTCTTGAATCCCAGTAAAGGATAACCCTTCATCTTGTGGGGTACCTTTATTTCTAACATACTTTACAGTTGATGGTGCTGTCATTGCGGTACGTTTCCAGATACTATAATTAAGAGCCGTGCCATCTGTACGGTTATCTGTAAACACATTGGAAAGTGCAGCAGTATAATCACTACTTGGTGCGCTTGTTGCTAGTTGATATGTACCAGGGTAATCATTTGCGTGTATAATTTTATTTAATCTATCCACAAGAATATTGGTATCTGAATCTGCCATTTCTTGCAAGTTACCAGCTGCTGTAAAGGCAAGAGGTCTACGGAAACCATCTGAATCTACAAGATCAGTGGTACCTGATTTTTGGTAAATTATTTGGTTTGTAGTTGTAGTAGCACCAACATTATCACCTACATTATCATCAAATTGTGTATCCGTAAAAGTACCAATAGCATTACCACCAGTACCAGAGGTGTTAATTCTACTAACCGAGGTATTTGCAATGGTGGATAGTTTTAAACCTGCTCTATATGCCAGATAATTTTCTTCTGCCGAGTCATTAAATTGTTGAAAGTCACCATTAGTGCCTTCTAATTTGAGAGGTATGTTTGTTGCTGTACGTGCCATGGATGTATTTATTCAACCTTAAGCTGTTCGAAGATATAATGTATAAGTCTCTATTGTAACATTCCCTGCTTGGATTGTTGAGGCAATATAGTTACCTGTATAATCACTGGTAGATGTTCTTTGAGAATCACGAGTAGAGTCTCTGGTAGATGTTCTAGTAAATTGGCCTTCATATGTTCCTTCATAATCAACTCCATAGTTACCAACATAGTTACCTGTGTAGTCACCAACAAAGTTACCAGCAAAATTACCTGTAAATACAGCGGTTGAATCTCTTGTAAATCCTGGTGTTCCTGCGTACTCAGCACCTGAACTATTTCTAGTAAAGGAAGCCCCAGTATATGCAACGCCACTTGAACTTATATAATCTCCTACATAGTTACCTTCATAGTCACCTAAAAAGTTTGCTGTAGAGGAAGCAAAGGCTCGAGTCGAGTCACGAGTATATATACCTTCATATGATAATCCACCAGTATAGTTACCAGTAAATTGATTACCAATATAGCCAGCAAAGGTTTCGTCTCTTACACGAGTAAAATCCGAGGCCCCTTCAAAGTTACCTTCAAAGTTACCTTCATAATTTGGTTCATAGTTTCCTGTATAAGTAGCTAGATAATCTGCTTCATAGTTACCCACAAAGTTACCAGTAAAGTCATCGGTAGAATCACGAGTAGATGTTCTCTGTGAGGTTCGTGTAGAAGTTCTGGTATAGTTTCCTTCGAAATTAGCTCCAGAAAATGCTCCGTCATAGTTACCAAGATAGTTACCAATATAATTACCAGTATAGTTACCAAGGTAATTACCAGTGGATGTTCTTGTGTAATCAGCATCAGCAACAGCCTGTCGAGTATCTGTAGCAGCGCCCTTAGCAACCCAAGTGCCAGCAGGTAATGAATCACCAGATGCAAGAAGTTTATAGTTACCAACACCTGTTGAAAAGCCTCTTGTTTTAGCTCTTTGACCAAAGGTATATTGGATATTAGCAGTGTCCATACTTTTTAAATCAAAAGTATTATGTAACATTTGTGGAGAAACTTTAGAAGGAGCTGTTCCACTTGTTTTCATCCAAATATGATAGTTGATAGATGTACCGTCTGTTCTTGTATCAGTAAATAAATTACTTCTTACGTTAGTCCAATCACTACCAGGAGTACTTGTAGCAAGTCTACGACAACCTGGATATTCATTAGCAAAAGTTTTTAACATTAATCTATCAACAATAGTATTAAATTCAGTATCATTTGCCGCTTTAAGTGCTACGACTGCGCCTGTACCAGATCTATCATAAATAACAGGTTTTGCAAAGTCCGCACCATCTTCAGCCACAGGCGTGCCTGATGGAGTTCTCTGATAAAGTGTAGATGATGTGGTAGTAATATCTAGGCCAGTCTCGCCTACATTATTATCATATACTGTATTTGTATATGCGCCAATATTAGTACCACTTACATTTGTAGTAAGGCTACCACTCTCTGAACCTGATGTATCAGCAGCATATTTTAAACCAATCTGATATGCCAGATAATCCTCTTCTGAGAGAGTTATTTTTGTTAGGTTACCATTTGCGTCGGTCTTGAGTAGGGCATCCACAGTAATTCAATCCTTTAATTGAGAAGCGTTCCATCTGAATCAAATATACTAGGTACTTTTCTTGTACAAATAAAGTTACCAGACCCATTAGAAGCTAATGCTCTATATTTCGTTCCGTTACTATCTATACCCGCCATTTCAGACACCGCGATAGAGTTTGTAGTGACAGCAATTTCACCCGTACCACTTGTGTATGTAATCGAGTTACCACCGCTGAGTGCAGCTCTTGGTTTAGTTGTTTCTTGCGCTTTGAGTTCGTTGATAGCGCCTACCAAATCACCCGCAGATGTATTTAAAGTTCCACCAGTGATTGTTCCGCCAAATGTGACGTTTGCGCCAGAGAATGTTGCTGCAGTTGTTGTGCCTGATTTGATAATCAAGTTTCCACTAGTGTTTTGAAGTGAACCGAAAGTAGAACCATCATCTTTAAGGACAACATCGCCGCCACCAGCATCGAGTGTAATATCACCAACCGCATCAACAACTAAATCATCAGATGTTGCAATGGTTTGGGTACTTGTACCCATGGTAAACTTAATCTGTTCTCCAGATGTAACACCTTGGAAGAATACATCATCACCAGTTGGTTTTAAATAAATGTCACCTGATGTTGAAGTTTGCAGAGTTAAATTTCCGCCTGCTCTTGTAATCTCATTGTCATTAATAGTAGTGTTATCAACGACAACCGAGGCAAATGTTACAGCATCAGTGTGTCGAGCAACTTGCTCTTTATCAGTTGTAGTACCAATTTTCCAATAGTTGTTGGTTTCATCCCAGAACAGTTCAGCAGAGTCTTGAGTACCACGTCTGACACTTAATGTTGCATCATAAGTTGGAGATGATGGAGTTGTACCAGAAGATGTGCCATCCATCAACTTAATATCTTTTGAAGCGATTCTCTGAGCGCCAGTTGTAACAAGATTACCGTTGACTGTGATATCAGAATCAAATACTACATTGCCGTGAAATTGGGAGTTGGATCGACCACCATTTGCTGTAAATGTCATACCTCTTGCATCACTTGATGTGCCAGAAGCAATTCTAAGTTCTCCACCTTCTGTTCTCAAAGCACCAAACTGTACTGCATTATCATCGAGTTCTATGACACCACCATCGGCATCAAGATTAATATTACCAGCGGCATCTAGTTTTAAGGCATCAGACACTGCCATTGTTTGCAGGGTTGTGCCCATTGTAAACTTGATTTGTTCATTAGAAGTAGTACCTCTAAAATATACATCATCACCAGTTGGTACAAGAAGAATATCACCACCAGCACTTACAGTAAGATCACCACTTGATAAATCAATTGAGGTATCATCAATGTGCATGTTGTCAACATCAATACCACCATCTGCTGTTACAAGTCCAGTTACATCGAGTGTACCAGTTGTTGCAACATTACCAGTAGTATTAGCAACAGTGAATGCTCCATCCATGTCGATGCCGCCATCGAGAGATGCGAGTCCAGATACATCAAGTGTACCAGTTGTTACTACATTACCAGTAGTATTAGCGACACTGAATACACCACCATCAGCGGTTATACCACCGTCAAGTGTAGCAAGTCCAGATACATCAAGTGTACCAGTTGTTACTACATTACCAGTAGTATTGGCAACTGTAAACGCTCCATCAGCATCAATACCACCATCGAGTGACGCAAGTCCAGATACATCAAGTGTACCAGAAGTTGCGGTGTTACCAGTAGTATTAGCAACAGTGAATGCTCCATCAGCATCAATACCACCGTCAAGTGAAGCAAGTCCACTCACGTTAAGAGTACCAGTGGTCACAACGTTGCCTGTGGTATTTGCAACACTAAATGCGCCAGCATCAGCAGTTATACCACCATTAAGTGTGGTAAGTCCAGTTACACCAAGAGTGCCTGTTGTTACCACATTACCTGTTGTGTCGGCTACGGTAAATGCTCCATCCACATCAATACCAGCATCGAGTGATGCAAGTCCAGATGCGTTGATTACACCGAGAGTAGATGTTCCAGTTACACCGAGAGTTGTTCCTACTGTAACCCCAGCAGTAAATGCAGCAGAGTCGCCCTTGATACCATCTAGGTTTGAAACACCGTGCACGTGTAAATTTTTCCATTGTGCACCACTTCTACCGATTGAGTAGGTAGCATCTGCATCTGGAATGAGGTTTGAAGCAATGTCTGCGTTAAAATCTACTGTGTCAGCAGAGTCATCACCAAAACCGATACTGCTACCAGATCCTGCTTTGAATGTGACTTGACCATCTACAACTAATGTGCCGCCCAATGTTGTATTTCCACCGACGTTTAACTTACCATCAATAACAACATTATCCATAAACTCTGCGCTATCTTGAACAATCAGTTCTCCAGCAAGGTTTGTATTACCATCTACAACTATATTGTTTCGAAACTCTGCACTATCTTTAGCAATGAACTCGTTGAACTCTACATTTGAAGCTTTTAATACCGCTTGATCTAAGAGTTGATCTATAGAGTCAAGTCTATAATCAACTTCGTTGATAGCTTCGATGGCACTTGAATCTGCACCAGAAAATGTTTTTACTGCTAATGGCCCAGAGCCTTTACCAACAAATCCACCAGTTGTTAAAGTAGCAATGTCTCCTACTTTATTAGTGAGATTATTAAACTCATCTTTGAAGGCATCGATTCTGTTTGTTAGTCGTATATAACTTTTAGCCATTATCCTGCTTCTCTATTAATTGTTTCAGCAAAGTTTTTATATCACTAATTTCATTTTCTAATACTTGCAGTTTATTATCTTTATCCTGTCTGTTTCTACGGATCTGCCTAAGTTGAGCCGCTTCACCTTTATTTATATTGATTAAAGCCCCATTTGAACCGTCTCTTACAAGATCACTTCTGCCTTGCACTTTAGTATATTTTTTCATCATGTACCAAGAGCAATGACGGATAGGTCTCTAATTTTAGGAACAATGCTTTGATTTGTCGAGTTCATGACAAGCTTTACCTGAAAGGTATTAAATTCTGCTAAAGTTGTTGCAGCAGTTGCTCCAATAGTATATTCATATTCTCTATATTGATCACCACCAACAGATTTACCTGGATCAGCATCAACAGTAGCGGCAATAAAATCTGTTTGTGTAAAATCAGAATCTTTACCGATTGCAGCTGTTCTATAATAAAGATCAATTGAAGTGGGTTCCTGTACATTAGCACCAAATAGAACTTTAAGCCCAGTGGAAGGTTCTTCTAGTGTTACCGCTTTTGTGATATGTTTAGCAAGAGAAGATCCAGCAGCAGGGTCTGTTTCATTTACAAAATTAAGTGGTACGTTGAAACCAGTTGTTGCCGCTGAGTCTTGGTTATCTACAATATTACCAATTAACTTTAAGTTAGCTCTTTGCAGATCAATAAATGGTGCAACATTTTGAGTATCTGTATTATTTTTAAAGACAGCACTAATAACTGTTGACTGAGTAATAGTATGTAGATTTTCATTCGAGTCATTCATAGCAACATGAGGCTCATTTAAATGTGTATCTTGATCATTAATAAGAGCCACACTTGAAGTTGTTCCGTATGCAGTTTCTGTTCCAGCAAATGATTTAGAAGTTGTTAAATCACCTGTTAATGTGAGTTCACCTACATCTCTAGGGTTATAGAAACCAATGTTTGGTTGGATTGTGTCATATTTAATTTGCTTAGAAGCATAGATGCCAGATCCACCAAATTCAATAGTTGCAGTTGAATTACTACCCGCACTAAATTTATATCCACTACCATCAATGTGTGTTACTGTTCTCCTACCATTCAGATTTGCTGCAGCAATACCGTTTACTGTTCCAGACACGCCAGTAATATAAACTCTGTCGCTGACTTGGAATCCGTGGTTAGGATGCTGTACTCTGATCACAGCACTCGATGCAGTGCCTTGGAACGGATCTGTAATAAGTGCATCTTCATCAATATTAGCATCAAAGAATTTTGCAGTAGCTGTCTGAGTTGCAAATTTTGCTGTGTAAAGATTATATTTAAGATCGGTATCAAGTTCACCTTGATACTGATTACCAGTATTGCCCTTGAATAAATTACCTGGAGCAAGGTTTTTTGTAATTTTATTAGTTGTGCTTCCTAGATTAAAATCAAGAACTTTACCACCCCAAACTTTATATGTGTTCTGTTCACTACACCAAAGAGTGAAGGCATACATTCTACCTGGATGTAAATAAACTGGTTCATCAAATTCAAATTGAGTTTCTACAGCAGCTGTTGCTGAAACGGTAATTGAACTAGCACTTTTAGTGACTTGAGAACCAGGTATAATTTGGTAAATGTTAGGATGTCCACCTTCTTCAACATTCCTAAGAGCAAGGGTCATAGGATATGTAGCAGATTTTGACTGAAAATACACACCAACTTTTGTTAGATATGCGCCAGCAATAAACGGTAACACAAAGGACTGTGCCATTGGGTTAACATGTTGATTATTTTGTATACCGTGTTTGTAATTATAAGCCATTAAGCTTTATTCCTTATTTATTTTGGACAACCGCCATCGTTAGGACCCTGCCCACAACCTTTGTTATGAACAAGCATACCGTTTGCATAATATGTATGGTTTCCACTGAGTCCTAAGTTATATAATTGAAGTTCTGGTTCTCTTTCTTGTGGGACCCAGGATTCGATTTTCATTTCACCAGTCTCTGTTACAATGGTTGTTCCTACATTAATGTCAACCAAATGTCCACCATTTTCTTCCATTACTGCATCATATGTATCTGGTTCTTGTTCTCTAAATGTATTCACATTAATAGAACCCCAACCTTCTGTAGTCATTATCGGATGTTCTTCAGATACAAATGGTTCAGCTCCATTGAAGCCGTACAACAATCTTGAACTGATAGGAGTGATTTCAATATCTGTTACCTCGTTGCCATGGATATTACCGCACTTATCACATACAGAACTTTTCACAATATCACCACGTCTGACCGCAGAGATATGTTTCGTCGATCCATCTGCCATTGTAATAAGTGTATCGGCAGTGAAACATGAGAACATTGCATGACTTGGTAAAATTTGTGCTGCAACAAATCTTGATGCTACCGATAATGAGAAATCATATTCTTTTGTTACCAAGAACTCTTCTTGTGAAACTCTTAGTTCACCTGCCGCAATAAACACACCTTTTGTATATGATGTAGCATTGTCAGGATTACTTGATTGTATATCAGTAATGAGTATTTCACGTCTACCAGTTTTTATTTTAATCGTAGAATTATTTGGAATAAGAATATAACCAGACAAAGCACCATTACCGTCAGTGGTATGTGTTGTTGCTCCACCTAATATTGCAGGATATCCAGTTTCGTTTGACCAACGCTTCCCCGCTTTTCTGTAAATAGAATCACGAGCAAGACTTGCTTCAGTAGCATATCCGCCAGTACCAGCTGCTGTGCTTGCATATCCACTTACTTCTGTTTTATCAATAAAGATGTAGTGTTTTGTATTGGGTCTCAAGCCTGTTGCTCTGATAGAAACAAATCTTGCTCTCATCTTTTTGATTTCAGATACTGATACAATTTTCTCACCAAGATTTTCTACAACATCTTCAGAACCACTAAATTTCCAAGTGCTTGTAGATGTAGTAGTTCCTGAGGCAGAATTACTTATTGTTTTAGCAGAAGATGTAGATGTCTTTACTACTTGTCCTGCTTTATAAGAATTGGCATCTTCGGCAGTAATACCACTCCAAGATGTATCCCAATCTTTATATTTTGCGCCGTTAACGGAGATTTTCTCTCCACCATCTATTAACTTATCTGGTAAATCAACATCATCATACCAAGTATCGGATCTTGGAGACATCTGTAAGTTACCCGTAATAGTGTTTACAGCTGTTGGGTTTACAATAATAGATCTAGATGCTTTTGTCTGGGATTGGAATAAATCATGAGTATATTTCATATAAACGTTATCACCAACCAAACGAGTATTTGTTGAAGATGCTGAGTCATAAACAAGTGGGACTGAGTATGATCTAAACCCTGGTCTAATTTCTTGTCTAATTGTATCACGAGAAGATCTATAATTAGAATCAAGTGTATCTGTACCTAAATCATCAAAGAAGTTATCAACAAACACACCAGATTTAAATCTATTATTACCAGCACTATCATAAATATTAATATTTTCTCGTTTTAATTCAAGCATCGTAAGTGCAGTAAGTTCTTCAAGATCATTAATCTTTTTCTCTAACTGCCCAATGTCTCGCATTGTATATCTACGATTGTCTTTATATGTAACAGCTTTATCCTGATCACTAATCATATATGGATTAAGTTCAATAGAAGCAATTTCCATTGTGCCTTCACCGAGTAAAGGATATTTTGGTTCAAATGCTGGATCACCAAACCTTACACCAACATAACCATCTCTGTGAATAAATGCTTTACCTTTTTTACCAAGATAATAATTAACATCTAGATTAATTAAATCTGTGTTTTTAGGCAACGGATGGACAATAGCACCAGTTGATGTAAAATCATTAGCACCATTTGCTTTTCTAGGTCTAAAGTCTAGCACATCATAGAGAGGTATAGACTCACCATTAGTCTGTCTGTGCCCAGGAATATCTTCATAGTTTACTTGGTTGTCATAAGAATTGACAGCAAAGAAATCTCCTGTTGTTCCATGGTCAAAGAAACGATATGTAATATTAACATTTCCAGCAGGTGTTGCTTTACCAGTTTTTAATTTAATAGAGCCTCGGTCATAGAAGTTATCTCTCTGCCCATTATCAAGATTAAAGTTTCTTGTAATATCTGCAGAAGTTGTAGCGTCAACAACAGATGTAATATCATAAATATCACACCGATCTAATTTTTTAATACCGCTTGCATTGAGTGCAACACCACTCTGTGTTCTACTTGTAAGAGTTTTTGTTCTGGGTGTAGCAACTCTTTTCTTCTGGTAATACAGAAATGTTACATCGGAACTTGTTGGCAAGTCAGACAATGTAACCTGTGAGACAGATGATGCTTGGACAGTAGCATCGTAAAGGGTTCCATTTGAATCAATACCGACCATCCATGTTGAAGCATCAGCAAGATCAAAAGCAGTACTGGATCTGTTAATAACCAAAGTACCCGTACCTGTTGTTGTGCCTGTTCCTCTATACTGAGCAGTTACAGAAATATCACTTACTTCTTCTGGTCTGTTCCTTGGCAAGGCAAAGAGTAGGTTGTTGTTTTGCTTGTCTTTTAATTCTGCAATACCTGTAGTTTCTAATTTTACATCAAAATATTCAGTTGTTGAATCACCAAGTGATCTCACAAGAGATATATTTTTACCTGCATTCATTTCTATTTCAAAAAGATAAACTCTATAAGTTGAACCAGACCTTTCTACTGCTCTTACTCTTGCCGTACCGATAGTAGAACCACCATATGTGATTGCACTTCTCAGTTGGATTTTTTCAAGGT
>Ga0098055_1001868_pt1 | contig 11188 bp, 10 predicted proteins | sample 17_taG_FD_75107 | JGI IMG/M metagenome (GOLD analysis project Ga0098055, IMG submission 75107) | Marine viral communities from the Subarctic Pacific Ocean - 17_ETSP_OMZ_AT15314 metaG | ecosystem: Environmental > Aquatic > Marine > Oceanic | place: Pacific Ocean | collected 2015-01-18 | reverse complement strand
GAAGGCGCAAGCCGCGGGATGGAGCGCGACACCATTGAGGTCTGGGGTGGCTTGTGCTACTTTCGCTATCCCTTCGGTTGGTGCGGCATTGCTCCACTGTCTGATCATTACCCCATTGCGGTCGACATTGAGCACGGCCGGATTTTGGCGTGGAATGTGAACGGCACGGCGCTGCCTGCACCGGGAACGTCCCGGCCCGACATCTTGGGAGTTAAGATGCCGCCCAGGCTTGACGCGGCTTTCCGGAAAGTGCGCGAAACCCCCACCTTCGAACTGTTTGCTCCGCTCGTGCCGAGGGTGGACCGGCACTGTGTGGCCACGGCAACCCACTTCTTTGGGCCCAAGATGGCGCAGTGGAGCACCAAGACTCGCGCCGTGTCGCAGATGCTTCAGGGCGTCAACGATCCCCACGCCCTCCTGCTCAAATTGGTTGAGCTGCTCAAGTCGGGCATGGACATTGTCGACGCCGCGATGGTCGTTGCCGAACTGGTGCAGATTGGAAGCCCTGCCACCGATTGGCAGCCGCACCACGAGCTTCCAAAGAAGGTGCCACTGAATGAGACGGTGCGGTTCGATGACGTTGAGCAGCAGCGCGCCAACCTGGCGTGCTACTTTCTGTACATGGCCACGGTGGCGACCAAGTGCCTCGGCGACTTTGAGGCTGCACTGCGGTCGGCGCCAGAGCCGCCGTCCCACGAGCTCATCGTGTCGTTCATTAAGGATGCCTTTCTCGGAGGCCATGGCCTGGCGGGCGAGCTTCCATCGTGGGTGCGTGACGAGTCTGGAATGTGGCCTGCGATGGCAGTGTGCCTTCAGGAGGTGCCAGATACGATGCGGCCCGCGCTCGAACAAGTGTGCCGGGTTCAGGGCTACGAGATGGTGGCGCCCGTCGAGTGCGGCCGGCCCGCCGCCGTCATCCTGGTGCAGAATGCGCACCTACTCAAACTGGGAATCGGCGATCTTGGCTCGCACCGCGCCGTCGGCGCCGTCATCACCGGCCCGATGGCGCTGATGAGCCTGCACGGCGATACCAACGGCTTGACTGAAACGGCGTGCAAGCGGTTGGCGCGGCGGTGCCGCGAGCTGCACATGAGCAGAATCTGCGTTGCGGGCGATTTGCAGGTTGGCAAGCACGACGCCGGGTACGACGGACTCAAGTGCGACCTCGACGCCTACTTGGGATACGAGGGCATCATGGCGCCTCGCATGGTCACCAGGATGGTGTCGCCCCGCTCGTGGTTCTGCCCCCAGAACAAAAACATCCCGCTCAGGGGCGTCACGCCAGGCCTGACCAAGCCGTAGAAGTGTGCCTATAAGCGGGCGCGATCGCACTGTAAACAGCATGGCTCGCACTTACCGCCTGAACAAGCCCGTCCGCAACCCTTCGGGCAGTCGCAAAAAGTTCCATGTACGCCGGACGTTTGCTGCTCTGCTTGAGCCCGCCTCATTGCAGCGCAGGTCTACACCAAAAATGGCCGCGGCAACGTCGTCAAAGTGCAGTTTGGTGATCCAAGTCTGTCGCTGCCGGCACATTGTCCTTGGTAGCCCTCGCTGACGTTCCAATTCAGATATGCAGATAAAGAAGAGTTCGCCGGCGCACCGCAAGACGTTCAGGGCGCGGCACCACTGTGAAAGCCCAGGCCCCAAGTGGAAAGGTGTGGCCGCAGCATCCTCGCTTATTTGTGCACGCTGACCCGGACGCCAGCGAGGTACTGGAGCTGTAAAAAATGGTAGCACGGACCTATTAATGGACGCACGGTGTAGACAAAGGAGGGCCCATGCGGAGACCCTTTAAAATTCTCGGGGTTCTATGTTTGATTACGGTTGTCGGAGGGCAGGGGGGAGTAAGTGAAGGCAACAATTTACCGCCTGGTCCGCCGCCTCCTCCGGGCCCAGCGCCGCCGCCACCACCTCCGCCATCGCCAAGCCCGGCGCCGGGTCCAGCGCCGCCGCCACCGCCGCCACCGCCATCACCAAGCCCGGCGCCGGGTCCAGCGCCACCGCCACCGCCGCCGCCGCCTGGTCCTGGGCCTCCTGGGGGTGGAGGCGGAGGGGGTTACGGCATCTGTGCGACCTTTGACTGTTACGGGGGGTGCCTGGACAACGAGGGGAATTGCAACCAGAACGTCGATGAATCATCGTGTACGAGCACTTGGTGTCCGCAGTCCACGAGTCCAACAACAACGGCAACATCGAGTCCAACGTCTTCTGCGACCACTTCTCCAACCAGCAGTGCTACAACGACTCCCACCACATCTGCAACATCAAGCCCCACCACAACGGTGACAACCACTGCCACTAGCACTGTAACATCAAGCCCAACGAGCACAGTGACGACGTCTACAAGCCCCACTACTACCGTCACAACAAGTCCCACCACATCCGTTTCTTCTACCCCTACCACATCCGCAACAACCACTGCCACTAGCACTGTAACATCAAGTCCAACGAGCACAGTGACGACGTCTACAAGCCCCACCACCACCGTCACAACAAGTCCCACCACATCCGTTTCTTCTACCCCTACCACATCCGCGACAACAAGTGCGACATCAAGCCCCACTAGCAGTGCCACGAGCACAGTGACGACTTCAACAAGTCCAAGCTCCACGGAAACGTCTACGGCCACTACGAGTCCCACCACCACCGTTTCTTCTACCCCTACCACAACCGCGACAACCACTGTGACATCAACTCCTACAACAAGTGCGACATCAAGCCCCACTAGCAGTGCCACGAGCACAGTGACGACTTCAACAAGTCCAAGCTCCACGGAAACGTCTACGGCCACTACGAGTGCCACAAGCACAGCAACATCAAGCCCAACAAGCACTGCGACGAGCACCGTGACCACTTCTACTAGCCCTACAACATCCGCTACCACGAGCGCAACCACCACTGTCACATCGAGCCCCACGTCTACCGCGACAAGCACTGCAACGACTTCAACAACCCCCACCACCACACAAACAAGCACTGGTACATCGAGTCCAACGACCACCGGTACGACAATAGATGCTGTAATCGAGTCTACAACGCCCACCACCACCGTTTCGTCCAGCGCAAGCACCACACCGACGTCCACTGCGACAACGTCACCAACCACTAGCGCAAGCACCACACCAACGTCCACTGCGACAACGTCACCAACCACTAGCGCAAGCACCACACCAACGTCCACAATCACCTCTTCCATGACCACGACTGTGACCTCGAGTCCCACATCAACCGCTACAACGTCTACGAGCCCATCCACCACGCTTACCTCTTCCATGACCACGACTGTGACCTCGAGTAAGACGTCCAGTCCAACGTCTACCGCAACTTCCACTGTTTCAACAACTCCTTCTTCCACTGCAACGTCTTCGGCCACTACTACTGTGACCTCGAGTAAGACGTCCACTGCAACGTCTTCCGTGACGACCAGCCCGACTTCTACGGCGACGACGTCGACGAGCCCGTCAACCACTGCCACAACAACGGGATCGACTAGTGCGACGTCCACTGCGACGTCTTCGGCCACTACGACTGTGACCTCGAGTAAGACGTCCACTGCGACGTCTTCCGTGACGACCAGCCCTACTTCTACGGTGACGACGTCGACGAGCCCGTCAACCACTGCCACAACAACGGGATCGACTAGTGCGACGTCCACTGCAACAACGTCTGCCAGCACTACAATGGCCACAAGTGTGACGACGAGCCCCTCCACCACAGCAAGCTCCACCCCCACCACGACGACTACCACTACTGAAACAAGCACTTTGACTACCACGCCGCCAGTAGTCAATGTGACGCTCAAGATGGAAATCACATTCGACATGGATTTTGAGTCGTTTGACATTGCCGTTTACAAGCCCGCGTTTGAAGCGTGGCTCAGCAGCCAGGCTTTCAGGACGTCGGGCGTCACTTACGGCAACGTGACGCTGTCCAACTTTCGCGCAGGCAGCGTGATTGCCGACGCCGAAACCACAGTCACGTCAACGTCGGACGGCAATCCACAAAGCGTGAGCGACTCGTTTCAACAAAACTTACAAACGCAGACTGTGCAGGTGGGGTCGGATTTGATTCAGGGGAGCACCGTTTCCACAGATAGCGTTGTTTCTTACGAGAGTCCCACGGGCGAGATTGAGACGACTCCAGTCGCACAGTTCAGCCAACAAGGCGCGGCAGACTTTCAAGCAGGTCCGCCACCCGAAGATTTGGTCACCACGACGACGACAACCACCACGCGGGGGCCCGACAAAAGTTTTCCAATCCCGCTTCCGGCAGTAGCGGTGGGCAGCTTGATTGTGGTGGGGCTGCTGGCGGCGCTGCTTTAAAGTGCCCTCCCGCGCTTTGCGCCCGTGTCCTGGGCTGCTTCGCCCGCCTTGCGCTTGCCCGCAGGGTCATTCTGGAAGTAGAGCAGGTGGGGCTGGAACTGGGGCGAGATTGGCATGTCGGGCGACTCTGAGACGTCAATGTCGCAGGCCAGCGCAATCGCTTCCACGCTGTGCCTGTCGACGAAATGGCCAAACGGCCAGCCTTCGTTCTTCTTGGGATCGTACATTCCCTTGAGAAAGACGATGAACGAGTTGAGGAAAGTGGGCGTCGTGATGGAGTCGATGTCGTTGTCCGGATCGTCGCGCTCGTGCAGCTTCCGCTTCATCCAGGCAATCAGCATCCGCAGGATCCGGATGGCGAGCAACGACTCGACTCCCTGCTCCGCCTCGGAGCAACACAGCATCTGCGAGTTGCGGCCGTGCACAAAGCGAAGGACCTTCCGGCCACACGTTGGCAAGGGGGCATGGCGCGCCGGGCTCGGAGACGACGCACCAGAAAGGCCATGTTCTCCGATTCGAGCGCAACGCACCGCGACGCGAGGGGATCCACGATGTGCCGCAGCTTTGGCACCTCGTTGATCTTGAAGTGCACGGGCTCGGCGTACATGGCCTGCCATTTGAGCTGGATCCCGCACCCGTTCTCCCTGTAAAAGGTGATCGCCGCCTCGATCGTCTGCTCGACGGTGCCGTTGATCGTCACCAGGGGTTGCACCTGCCCGCGCCTCAGCCCATGCCGCTGGGCACGCAGCACCCTCCGCACTCACTGCGCCTTTGGAGGTGACGTCGGTCTTGAGCAGCGATGGCAGGATGTTCTCGGCTGCCGAGTAAAAGTGCTGCGCCGCCTGGGGCACCACCTTGGGAACCTCCATCGTAAACATCAGCAGCACCTGCACAGCCCCGGTGAGCAGAGGTAATGCACCCCATCAAAGTGTGGTCTCACCCTGCACCGGCAGTTTTGACCGCTGTTGGCGTCGGTCGTCGCCACCGTCGGGCTCACCTGCGTCCTCGGATGAGCAACGCTTACGCCGCCCCAAAACAACGGCCTCACCTCCATCGCCATGAAGAGCGCAGTCGCATTGTCGCCCAGGGGAGGATCCACCTCGCGCGAGGTGCGAGTCGCCATTGCAGCCACAAAAATGGTTCCGTTGCTCGGGCTTGCATTCTTCTCCTTGCCCGGAGTCACGGTAGCCTCTGCACTGCCCGTGTGAGTGCACGGCGCCACAATGGGCGGGCGCGCTCCATCACCAAAGTACCGCTTCCGATGCCTGGACGCCTTGAGGTTGTACAGCACTTGGGGCTTTGGGGGGTACTTTGTTTCTTGGATGACCTTGTACGAGTAGGGCGTAAGGTCAATGCCGTTGTACGCCACCATTATCCGCGAGGACCTGCGCGCCTTCAACTCGGGCGCAGTGCTCAATGGGCGGCCGCACACGGCAAGAACGCACCGGTCGATGGGTCCAATCGGCGAGAGCAGGTAGTTTGTGATTGTGGCCGACTCTCGCGGGTGCATCACCAGCGTGTTGACGCACAGGTCCAAGCAGCCCTGCCGCACGGATAAGCCACGGGAAAACGGATTCCGGCAAGGCCATCGCACCTGGAGGAATGAAGCCCGCTGCCGGTTGGACAGCGTCTTTTCAATGTCGCGGAAGGCGCGGTAGAATGCATTTCGGTCGAGCTCCTTGCCCAATAAATCGCGCAGCTGGTTCGGACGCATCCCGTTGCGCATCAGCTGACTGTACAACCCAAAGTGGTCATTGATGCCGACGCGCCTGATTTTCTGTACCTGTGGATGCAGCATGCAGAAGAAGATGCGAGGCAGGCGGTCGGTCCATTCTGCAATCACTGCAATATGCACCCGCTGGTGTGGGGTCATCCACGGCGCGAGCCATTCGTCCACGTCCGTGGGCTCGGTCGGCGTGTCAAAGAATTTGATGTACCCCGGCGGGGTGAAGTACATCTCGCACGCGCGCACCTCGTCCGGCAGGGTGGACTTGCTCACGTACGTGACGCCCTTGACCACCCGCACCGCCACCACCATCTCACCACCCTTCACAACATCCTCCAAGTTACCCCACCGCGCTCCCATGGGCGTAACGGTTAAAAAAAGTGGCGCCGAAACATTTTATATTTTAACGCAATACAAAAGGCTGATCGATTTTGGCCGTGTCTCTGGGGCGCCGCCCTCGACCGGCCGCATGGTCATGTCCAAGAAAAGCAGCCCAGCCTCGTCGTTTTCAGTCACGTACGTGATGCGCTGCGGGCGGGGTGAGTCTTTGCAGCCGCAGGCCTTGCGAGGGCAGTACCTTTTCTGTGTTGCCCCACGCGCTGACTTGGTTGACGTACAATCCGTCGACCTTGGTGGCATCCTCCTCCAGCGTGCCGGGCACATCCTTGTCGTTTGACGGCCGGATAAAGAGGCGCTTCGTTTCGAGATTGGGGATGGTTGCCCCGCTTCCGGCGCGGAACGATTCGGCGTACTCGAATGTAGGCGCGCTCACAAACTGTCCTTGCAGCCGGGTCCATCCATCGGGGCACCTGCAATCGTGGAGCCATAAACAGAGCGGCGCGCAAGGGTCACAGTGGAAGAAGAATACTCACGCCTCTCGCAGGAAGGGTGCCACAATCCCGGATGGCACCGCTTTGACCGGTTCGCCGGTGGACGCACCCGTGTTGGGGTTGGCGACCTGATCCCTGCCAGTGGCCACCAGCACCAATGCGGTTGCTCCTATGCCCATCGCCACAAGCAGGATCAGGCTGCCGATGAACCACGGCCGCTTCCACCACTTTGTTGGCACCTTGGCTTCGTTCTCGGTGAGCGCCGACGGCTCGACGTAGTGGTACGTCGGCTGGTCGCCTTGCAGCAGCACCTGCTGTGCTATGGCATTGTCGTCCAACCCGCTGTGCAAGGGGGTGAGCGCTTCGAACTGCGGCGGGCGCGGGACAACGGGCGTACGAGGTCTGGAGGTAATCCGCGTCGGGCCGAGTGCGATCGTCGTAGATGGGCTGCGGGCTCGACCCGCTTGGGAGGTCGTACTCTACGGGGGTGGGCTCGAATTCCCGGGGAACGGGGTACATCTCTGCCTTTGGGCGGTGCTGGTGCAGCGAGCTGTAGTTTGGATTTTCGGCGACCGCGAGCTCGTACAGCGCAGGGGCGTCGACCGGGTTGTCGTAGTCGGTCCCACTTTCTTCACAGTCCACCCCGGTGTACACGGTACTCATGGCGGATGCAGAGCCAGAGGAGGACCTAAATACGCTGGCAATACGGCTGGGGTGAGCGTCACCCCCTTCAATCAATCACGACTCGGGTTGACCGACGGCAGGCCCCAGTTTAGATCCGACGCCAGATTGCGGCTGGCCACCCACGACGAGTGGATCAGCCGGGACACGGCGGCCATTTGTGGGGTGACGCCGAGGGAGGAGTACATCACCATGGGCTGGCTGTTTCAGCTGTGCGAGCGCATGCCCGAGTCCAGGCGCAAAGTGGTGGTGGACGCGGCGCTCTGGGGAGTGCACGGCGAGGACGCCACCGCAATCGACGCCTGCCCGTTCGACAAGTCCCCGGTGGTGCCCAGAGTCATGGCCCAGCTCAAAATCCCGCACGCACGTGCTCGCGCCCCTCGCCGCCGCAGCGCGCCGCATGCTGACCGTGCCACAGTCCTCCGCGGTGCTGCTGGCGTTTGCGCTGTTTGAAGACGCAGAGCCGTACGAACAGCACGCGGGCTCTTTAGTGCTGTGCGCCACCGAGGACGAGATTTCTACATTTTTGCGCAAGCTCCCAAACGCCGCGGGCAGTGGATGCGTCGACTCGGAGTTGCTGGCGCCGTACAAGTACCTCTCGGAGGTGTGTCAGAGCGACCGCCGCAGCGTCGAGAGTATGCTGCGCGAGGCAAACTCCGCCGCCAGTGCAATAAAGGCCGACACGAGCAACGCCACCAGCCAGGTCTCGCCGTCGTTCATGCCGCCGCCGCCGTTTACGGGAGCGCTGGAAAGACGACTTCCTCAAAGGGCGGGCGACAGGTACTGTGCCACAGATGTATCTACGGCAAAGGATAAGTGGGAGTATGAGCAGGCCGAGGGGTAGCCCCACCTGCAAGTCCATCTGGGACTGAAAGCATCTATATAGCGTGTCAGTGCACTGGCCCGCGGAAGGGGCCCCGAAGCGGCGCTCGCCTGTCGCACGAGCTGCACTGGAGCCCCAGATCGGTGGCCCGTGCATGCTTAACCTCGATGTGTTTGATCAGCGCGGCCTGGCTCTGCGCCTTGAACCCGCACGACGTGCATCTGGGAGCACTGCGTCAGCAGCGCACTGAAACAGCGCGCTCAAGTGCGCCGACCGGTTGCCCATGTTGACGTGTGCCGCTTCGTGGGCTGCAAAGTCGAGGTACGGCACCAGCACCCCGCACTGCTTGCACCGCACCTGCCATCGCCGCCGTTGGCACAGTGCCCTTGGCACCACGGCGCCGGCATGCACGCACCGACGACGAAGTGTGTTGCTTCTCGTGTCGCTCCATCGCCGTTTTGGACGAGAAGCTCGAGCCGCAGTGCCGGCACAAAAAGGACACATCCTTTTGTGGGGCCCTCTGGCAAATCTTGAGGTGCCTCGACAGCCCAGTCAGCGTACGAAACCTTCAGACTGGTCAGCCCATCGCAATCCGGAGGAGGCGTGGAAACCCCACTTGCGATCGCAGTAGTTGCACTTGCGCCACTGCCCGCCGTGCATCGTGCGCGAGTGCACAAACAGCGTGTCCCGGGTGGCTGCGCCCGAGTTGAGCCCGCCGCCAGCGGCAAAAGGGGGAGGCAAAACGCACGGAAAAGCTTGCCGCATGCCGAGCACGAGTACTGCTTTGGGTCGTGGGTGGCAATGTGCCGCCGGGCCTTATCCTTGTCCTTGAATTCCTTTGGGCAGTGCGGGCACAGAAAGAGGTAGGGACCCCCTATTTGCGCAGCCGTGGTCGCCATCAAATGGATACGACGCTGTACCTGGACCTCGGGTCAGCCTCTGCCACCGCGCCTTGCTTGGGACGCGCTCACGCTGCGTGCAGGTGTTTGGCGCTGGCGGTTGCGTAAGTAGTAATTGATCCCCGAGTGGAGCACTGCACTCACCCACCCCAGACTCTCGGTCGGCGTGCGATGGACACTCTGATCGACGAGCTCCGCACCTTCACCTTTGAAAAGGTGTCCCAAAAGGGCCGGTCCGGCGTCACCACCTTGTGCGTTGCATCGCGAAAGCGGGTGTCCTGTGCTGATGAGCCGCCGCAGCTACCGCAACTACTTTCGGCGCAAACCGTTCAAGAGTCCAGTCAAGTACCCCAAACGCAAGGGGCTCCAGATTGGTCGCATCACCGATCTGAACCTCCGAGAGTACTGCGACACTGGCAGGGCACGTCCTGGCGCACCACATGCCACACCGGCACGCTCACCTGACGACAGCTTCCCCGTCGATCCGAGATTGGAAAATACACGCACCACATCCATGCTGCATGCAAGATGCATGGGCTCAGGATGTTGCGGGCGCAGGTGAGCGTGCTGCGCGGGAGGCTTGGGCGAGGCTTCATCCGGCGCGACGCAGGTGCCGGTGGGCGCGGGCCCAATCCACACCCAGCTCGACGGGTTGGGTGTGACCAAAAGCGGCGAAATCGCAGTCATCGAACTGAAGTGCACGCAGCAGAGCCGCGCAGAGCACAAGGCCAACTACCGGGTGGCGTGCACCAACGCTCCGACCCTCCGGATCAGCGGCCTCGTCAACAACGAGTACAACGCGCACCAGTGGCAGTGCGGGTTCGGCGTCGCCGCCTTTCGCAAGACGTACCCGCATTTCTCGGCTCGCCGGATCGTGGGCTGCGTGATTGTGGTGTGCCACGACGGTGCCATGCTGTACCGCACCACGTCCGAGCCCGACATTGACGCGCTCCCGGCGGTGGCGATTTCCGATCCAGCAGATCCACCGCCCGAGCTCTCGATGTTTCTGAAATCCTCGTTCGAGGGCGGTGAGTGGGCTGGCGCAGCGGCCCCGCGCAAGCACGCCCTGATTTGCCGCAGGCGGGCCGCTGATTGACGCGCTCATCGTCAAGAGCGGCTTCACCAACATCAAAAAGACGGGCAACCTGCTGACTGCCATGGCGCACGACAACACGCAGTGCCTCTTTGGCATCATGCCCACCTTTTCCAGAATCACCGATGAACGCCGCCGCACTGCCGTCACTGCGCTCAAAAAGGCTCGATCACCCAAGGGTGCGGCACCAGCACTCTCGCGCACGTTCACAAACGCTGACGCGCCGCATCAGGCGGGCAGCGTGCATTCGTGGTGCACCGCACCGCAAAAGGGTAAATCTCCCCGCCCCATTGGCGTGGCCCGTGCTTACGCCCGGGTCCAGATGGGAACTTGCGTTGGTCGGCAAACGGACCAAGAAAAGTCGCTAGGCGCCTTTTGGGGGCACTTTTGTATAAATGAACTGTCCCTGCCATCTAAAATCTTACCATGGCCACTCGCGATTTTGGTGCGCGTGGTGCGCCTCGTGCAAAAGTGCTGAACGATGCTGACCGTGTGCAGGAACCGATCTCTACGTCCAAAAGGGCGAAGCCCGAGGGCAGGTCATTTCGAGTATCGATACGATTCGCGAGACTGTTCGCCGGGCGCTTGGCGGTGCTATGATCGTTGACGAGGGCGGCCAGTTTTCCGCCGACAACTACTTTTCGTGAGGATTCTCGCTCGTTTATCGCGACTATCGCATTCTCACATTTCTTGCAGCGCCACCGACAGCCGTCACGGCCTCCACTTTACCATCCGCGGCCGTGCTGAAAACGTCATGGTCGACAGTAAGTCGAGCCCAAACAGTGTGGCGCGCGCCGTGCGTCGTCTAAGACAG
>Ga0098055_1001863_pt1 | contig 11200 bp, 13 predicted proteins | sample 17_taG_FD_75107 | JGI IMG/M metagenome (GOLD analysis project Ga0098055, IMG submission 75107) | Marine viral communities from the Subarctic Pacific Ocean - 17_ETSP_OMZ_AT15314 metaG | ecosystem: Environmental > Aquatic > Marine > Oceanic | place: Pacific Ocean | collected 2015-01-18 | reverse complement strand
CATTACATTTTAAACAAACTCTATAATTCCATTCTTTATCTATAAAAGTATTTAAATTATTTATTAAATGATAGTGATTATTTTCAGAATCCCAATAAATACAAATATATTTATCATTATCATTATCAGTTTTATATATGATATTATTATTAGAAACAATATAAATTTGTTTATCAGTATATTTTTCAAAATCCGTAATTTCCATTTTACCATAAACACCCAATTTATCACACATTTTTTTAAGTTTAGGAATAATATTTTTTTTTCCATTAAGATATTCTGCTTGATGTTTAGATGATATTTCTGCTAAAACGAGACAGCGTTGCCCACATAAGTCGTCATCATTTTTTATTTGAATAAATCCGTTTCGGTCTTTTAGAAAATCGCATAAAGTATCACAACAACCTCCAGATAAATAGGGCATATTTATAATAATAATATCACCAATATTAAAATCCTGATAAGCTTCATCATTTGATAATAAATCCAGAATTTTTTTCTCTGATAGATTTTGTTTTGTATCTACTTTTGATGATATATAGCTAATTTCTTGTGTTTCATCGGTATAAGAAAATTTTACCTGGTTAAGACCGTTTTCTATAAATTTTTCTCTAATTTGTTTTACAATTTCAGTAAGATTAATCCCATCATTCTTCAATTTATCAGGAATTTCATATGTTGTTTCTGTTGTTCCTGATATTTCGTGTGTTATTGATTGAATTTTTATTAATTTAAAATTATTATTTAAAAAGTTTAAAAAGTTATTGTAAAATTTTTTTGTATCCCTATTAATATTGGTAAGAATTAATTTTTTACCATATATTTTTCTAATATATAGAGTATTCTTCTTTTGATACTCCTCAAAATATTGTTTATAATTTTTTAAATCTTTTCTAAAATAATCTTTTAATTCTTTAATTGTCTTCATTTATATATTTGTATATATTATTATTACATTTTATTTTTAAGTATTTATCCCAAGCGAAAAAAATAAAAATATAATACTTAAAGAAAATAAATATCATAAATTATTATTATTTAAATTACGATATTTAATTGTTATTTAAAGCTAATTTCTTTTGATGTCTAGAACGTAATAAATGACCTTTATAATTCCTATATGTTATATTTTTATCACATACAGGACAAAATACTGGTGGCATAGCTGATGACCCTGCTCCACCTCCACCCTTATATTTTTTATGAGGATTTTTTTTTTTCCATTCTTTTAAGTATTCTTTTTGTTTTTGTTTTTCTATAATATTTATATAATAATCTGGAAATAATGATTTAATTAGTTTTAATTTTTCGTTATCCATACTAATTATTATATAATAAGATAATCTTTAAATAAATATCACATTTATATTTTTTGGGTTTATTTCTTTAGATGTGATTTATCTATATTATAAGATTTACTACCTTTTGACACACTAGCATAAACACGTGCTTTAGCCCATTGATCTGCTGATTTAACTTGTGGTCTTACACTTCTTGGATTTGAATAATATGCTCCTTTACCTTTTTCATAAATAACTTTTAAACCAGGTAATTTATAACCAGTGAGTTTTGATATATCTTGTAAACTATGTGATTTATCCTCTTTAAATCCATATTTTCTATTAAATTTTTCTTTATATGTAGTCATTATATATTAATATAAGATTTTTTTTCTAAATAAAATATATATGAAGCAATTTATAGCATTGAAAAAATATACAGGGAATCTTGGGAAAAAATTTACATTTATCTATAAAGAAAATAATAAAGGAAGAATTATACATTTTGGTAGCGAAGTATCGCAAACATATGTAGAAGGAGGTAGTAAAGAAAAAAGAGAGGCATATATTAGTCGCCACAAGGTTAATGAAAATTGGAACGAAATAAATGCTGGAAGTTTATCAAGATATATATTATGGGGTGATAGCAGGTCTATAAAAATAAATTTAGAAAATTACAAAAAAAAATTTAACATAAATTAATATATAAATATATATAAATGAATTTTGATAATATTAAACCATTAGTTAAAGAAGAAGAATTAAAATGGGATTATCCAAGTATACCTACACCTCCTTTTAGGCTAGTTGTTGTTGCTCCGTCTAACACAGGCAAGAGCGTTATGGTCTCAAATTTAATATCATCTGACAACTTTCCATATAAGAAATATTTTAAGGAAAACATATTTATTTTTAGTCCTACTTTTAAAATGGGTTCAATGACAGGGATGAACAATATAAATAAACAAAATATATTTGATACATTTAATGTAGATGTTTTAAATTCAATAATAAATGAGCAAAAAAATCTGATAGAAACATATGGTAAGAAAAGTTGCAGTCCTATACTAATAATATTTGATGATGTTATAGCCGAACTGAATTCTATACAAAAAGAATTCTTGAAGAAATGTTATTTTGGATTAAGACACTATAACGGGAGTATAATTCTTCTATCTCAACAATATAAAAAGATCCCTAAGAGTGTTAGAATGAATTGTAGCGATACCATATTATTTGAAGTTGCTAATGAACATGAAGTAAAGGATATTACAGAAGAACAAAATATACAAAAAGATAAATTTATAAATATCTACGATTTTGCCACTCAAGTCCAGCCCTATAGTTTTCTCACTATTAGACACAAGCATCCTAAGAAAACGAGATTCCAGTTAAGATTTACAAATCAATATTTAAATTAAAATATTATATTGTTATTTTTTTATAATAATATAAATATAAAAATGCCTTTTCAAATAACTGAACAAACTGGTGGTGTTGAAATAAATGATGATACACCGTCAAATACAACTGTGTATTCTAGTCAAAAAACTGAAACAGAATTAGATTTAAAAGCAAATATAGCAGACCTACCTGCTATACAAACAGCAGATGATATAGTAAGAAGATTAGAAGATGAATTTTCAGGTGATACACATGATTACATAACTACGACAGATGTGTCTTTTGGACAACCTGTAGAACATGTTTATGACAATACCAATAATAAATTAAAAATTAGAGCTTATCAGGCTACACCATCTAATAACTATACTTTTGCTGGTGTGGCGGTCCAGGACAAAACATCTGGAAATTCTTGTCGAGTTCTACATCATGGTATTTGCCCAGTTAGACGCAGTACTGTAACAAATACGATTACAGATTATGTTAGAGATGCTGATATAGAGGCTGATAATATAAATTATGGGAATACGAATGGCGGGACAACGGTTTTACTGAATGCTACTACAAATGGAACAACAGTAAGTGTTGGAAATACTCAAGCTACAGGTATTCGTTTCCGTGACTCAGGAAATACAGGGAATTACTCCGCAAATGAAAACTACGAGATTAAATTTGATGCGGGAGCTGGTAATAAAATGGCTATAAGATTTACTGATTTTGAATTTGAACACGCTTCTACACTGGCTTATGATTGGCTTCAAATGCGTGTTAGTGATACAGATAGCACACCTAATACTAGTGATACAACTTTATTTGCTTTTTGTCATTCAATGTCAAATAATAATTTAACAACATCTACATTTGAAAGCAATGACTGGCAAGATTCTAGTGGAGATTCTCAATCTGGTGGTGGCGGTTGGACTATTCCTGAAACTACTACGAGAGCTTTACTTATCAATAGCGATATAGTTAATGCTAATGAAAAGTGGGCATCTACGGCTTGGTTTATAGCACCCCGTTATGTAAAATTTATATTTAGGTCTGATTCATCAACTCAAGAACCAGGGTGGGATTTTGACCTTCGCTCTATCTCAGCAACAGCTGGAGCAGTAGATGGTGTTATAGGAACACAATTATCGGTTAGCTCCGTAGACCCTACTCTAGCAGAAGACAGTAATGCCCACCCTTTTGGTGTTATAATTCATACAGAAACAGATAATGATAGAGTATTGGCACTTATAGGACACAATTAAAAATATGTATAGATATTTTCTTTAACAATAATATATGCCACATAAAATAATTCATCCAGTTAGAGACAAAATTATTAGAAATGAAAATAAATTAAAGAATGTTCTTATAAAAGAATTAAAAGTTGAAAATAAAAAAAATATGTATAAATAATATTATATAATGATTAATAGAATACCGTCAACATCACAATTTGATAAACGGAGTTATATAGTTAATTCAAAACTTAAAGAAACGGAAGAACTACAAACATATAATGTTCCTGATGAAATTAAAGAATATAAATTAAGTGATTTTCAGTTTAGTGTGAAACCCTCAGTTCAATTCAATAAATATATCAATCCCGCTGTAGAGCGTGAATTACCCAAAAGATATATTGGACAACCAGGTCCTGAATACATAAAACAATTTTTAAAAGCAGATAGAGAGAACAACCCATTTACAAAATATGATATAGAACAAGCTAAATTAGAAAAAATAAATTTAGAAAGGGCTAATCAATTTTATGAAAAATACAATATGGAAAAAGGTGCTGATGAAAGGCTATATTATCAGTATCAAAATAGACTACAACATGGGTTGAATAATATTGTAAATAAGCCGAATACAGTATTACAACCTGAAGACTTTGTTATAATTGAAAATAGATTAATGGCTCGTGATCAAACAATAATTAATGATTATAATATTTTGTATGCTATAGTTAATACACCACAATTATTACAATATGTTCAAAATAATATAGCTAATAGAACAGGTCCTAAAAATGTTAGTTATTATCATGTTTTAAAAGCAGGTTTAATAAATACTTTTAGGCAATTAAGAATTCCTATACCTTTATGGTTAGATGCTAATCCTTCTAATAATCACTTTAACGATTTACATCAAAATACACCATTAAATACAGATAGAGAAAATGGAGTATCTATGGAAAATATTAATTTTAATGCTGAACAAGGTCATCCTGTTCAAAGTGGTGAAGAACCAGAAGTAGAAAGACAACCCTATACAGAATCACGTGAAGAACAACCTGTAAAAAGAGGTCGTGGAAGACCACCAAAATCTCATTTACACAATCCGCATAGTCACAGTCAACAGCAACAAACAGATGCCCAACGTATAATAAATCAACAAAAAAATGAACAAAATTCTAATTTAGCTCAATCAGGACATACTTCAGGAGATAGAGATGATGAAGAAATAGGTAAAAATATAAAACAAACAGAATCTTTACCAGTATCACACGATTTACCACAAGAAACTTATGATCATTTATTTAGACAAATTAGGTCATATCTAAACGGTTCAAATTTTGAAGAAGCAAAAGCATCTATGGGAACTTTAGGTAGAAATATATTATCTGGAGAGTATGGACCGCCAGGAACTTTTATATTGGATACGTATGCTAACATTAGAAGACAGTACCCTAGAGAAGAAGGATGGAATAGTATATACAGACTATTATTAAGTATAAGATTATCTAATAGAGCAATGCCCCATATCAACGATACCTTTATTAACCAATTTAAACAATATTTTGATACTGAGACCGCATCTGTCCTACCAGGTTCTCTTGATGTTAGTGAACAAGAAATTGCCCCGCATAGAAATAGTGAAGCAACGTATAGAAGATTTGTAAACTATGTTAATAGTATTATAGATAACAATTCTGGTGTAGAAAAATCTAAAAGAAGTGATTTATTACATACACTAAGTCGTAATGTTCAAACAGGACAATTTGGACCAGACTCTTGTGATATACAATTTTTATTTAATTTTTATAAACATAGGAGCGATATAGTAGAAAGTGTTAATTATTCATTGGCTGATATTTTTAGAAGAGTAATAACAAATATAGTAGCACGAAGATATACACATATCATGCCGGTAGAATTTGAAAGGAAATTTGTAAATTTTTTTTTTTGAATAATTTTTCTGAACAACAAGAACCTTCGTGGAGTGGTTTAAATAAAAATAATTATAATCATACTGAACCAAATGACCCATATTTTAGTCCTGAACAAGCTTCAAAACGTGGTCCTGAATTACATCCACCTGGCTACAACTTCCTAGGACCGAGAACAGAGTTCTTTGCTAGAATGATTGGTAGTGATTTCTATAAACAGATGATGATAAATGCTGGTAGGACACCGGTAGGGAAAGAACCTTATAACGTGCCTGTTAATGAATTGGATAAATGTGCTTATGAACACGATGCTATTTTTAGCAGAAATAATAATACTGAAAAAAATATAAGAGATGCAGATATTAAATTTAGAGAATGTGCTTCAAATATTAAAGATGCTAATTTAAAATATTATATTCAAATTCAATTAGCAAAAACTGCTATAGGATTAAAAGAATTCGGTGAAGATATGGGTTTTATAAAACCTGAATTATATGCCAATATAAATAAAAATATTAATGATTTAAATTTGACTTTAGCAAAAAATCATACTATACCTAGCACAAAAGAAGAGCAACAACAACAAGACCGAAATTTTTTATATGGTGTTTTTTTATTATCTTTAAGAATGGTAAGTAATACAATTTTACAAGGTTTCAGTCAATTAACTACCAGACAATTAATTCAAATAAGTAAAGATATAAATTTACTTAATTATATTACCCCATCATTAAGACCTTGGGCTATAAGAACAGCGAATTTAATTTTATCTGGAGAAACAACTGATAAAGTATCAATGGTTAGAAAAAGTATAATTGGTTTTGGTCAAACACTAATAAATTATTTACTAAGTTCTACAGATTTTTTTGGGACAGGCATTTATGGGCAAGTAATACAAACACTTGTAGAGAAGATAGGCTATGATAAAATAGCTGAATTTATTATGGATAATTTATTATTAAGATATTCAATAGCTTTTGCTTCAAATTCGTGGCGAGAAAGAAATATTATGACAAAAGAGGAATTAGAACAAATAATAAAAGGAGAAGACCCTGCCATTCATATAGCGGAGCAAGAAGCTGATACACAATTTAAAGATGCATTTGGTTTTTCTGTTCAAAATACCCGTGCTAGAGAAATAATTGATTTATTTAACAATATACAAAATTTAACAAATAATCAAAAAATTCAAAGATTTGGTCAGTTCAATAGAGCTATTATTCAAATTAGAAATAGATATCGTAGCAGTTTATTTAATATTGTCTATATTTTGCTTAACGGGACAATACAATCTAGTCTTGTAGCAGATATAACCGTTGAAAGATTAAGGAATATTTTAAACCAACGAATTAGTGAACCTGATATTGATACATTATTATCAAGACCAAGATTAATTAGAAAATTAGAAAATACTTTTAACTTTCAATATGATAGAGAAGTTTTTAGACAATTTACTTATATGGAATTTATTGATAAATTTCTAAAAGAATTATTTACACTAAATGGTTTAGAAGAATTATTATCTTAATATAATATATATGATTGAAAATACAGAAGATTTAATATTATTGTTAGGGGCTATTACGGCGTTATTTAGTGGGTTGTGTGCTGCTATAAGATTAAGTAGATGTGATATGATTAAATGTTGCGGTATGGAAATTCACAGAGTTGTAAAAGGAGGTTCACCCACACCTACAGAAGCGAGTGTCCAGGTTTAATTCTAATTATTATTAATTAAATATTAATTAGACTTAAAATACAATTCCATCTAATGTCTTCCACTGTTGTTGATGAATAATTTTTTTTTTTTCTATAGGTTTATCTTCCTCTGCCATTTTTTTAGACCTTTTAATAATTTGTTTACTGTCTCTGTGTCTCTCTAACGCAAAATCTAATTCTTTAGAAATTAGATCTGAGAGCCAGGCCTTCTTATATTCTCTTTTTTTAATTATTTGTTCTTCTATATCTCTGTCCTTTTCTAATAGTTTATTCTTTTTCTTATTAGCAACTTCCTTGATCAATTCTTCTTCATTATCATTTTTAGTAATTGATTTTTCTATTTTTTTATAAGGTTGATTCTTTTTATATCCTGGTGCTTTTTCTATAAGATATTTGTCAGGAATAGGATCATTTTTTCCCAAACCTAGTTCCTTTCTAATTGTTTTATACTTTTCTCTTGTCTCTTGGGCTTTCTTAATATTCAATTTTAATTTTTCTCGTTGCTCATCGCTTAATCTTTTTTTTCCTTTTTTTTTCTCTTCTTCGGGAGGCTGTACATTTATAATTTCTTCCGGTGTATCATTTTGAATTTTCTCAGGCTCTATATAAATATTTTCTTTATTTTCTTCTTCCATTTATATATAATATAAATATTTTTATTTAAATATTTTTTTATATATTTAATATATATAGATGACTGAAATTTATAATCCTTTGAAAACACGAAGCGGATTACCACATTTATCTCAAGAACAGCGTGAATTCTTTGAAAAACAGCAGGAAAATCTAATAAAAGATTTAAATGTATCCTTAAATCATCACGAATTAAAACAAATATACGGGATGTATACGGATATAGAAAAATTAATTTTATTTGATTTAGAAGAGCCTAAAATTCATCCTATACATTGTAATGCTCTAATGTCTGTAGATGCTTTAGATAAAATATATGATAGAATGGCAAATGTAGAATCAGACTACCAGATGGAAAAAATTGATAAAGAAACCTATGATAAATTTAAAAATATTATACAATACAATGAATTAAAGATTAAAAGTGATTGGTCTTTAGATATAAAAAAACAATTAAAACAATTTATTATAGATAATCCAAATATTAAAGAAGAGTCTAAAAAGTTTTATGAATAATTATTTTATAATTATAATATATAATGACATATCTAAAAAAATATGAAGAACCTTATATGGTAAGAGTATTTAAACAAAAAACACCCAATAATGGTTTTGAATCTGTGAAATTAAATCCTGTATTAGCAAATGATTTTATTAATAATAAAATTATAACACCAAAACCAAATAATAAAGAAGTCGGATTTACTGAAAAAAATTTATATAAAAATTAATATAAATAAAATTAAAGTATTATAATAAAATATTTTATTTTAATAATTTATATAAGTATAATGGACACAAAATTTGAAACCTCAGTAATACCAAAAAATTTAGGTGATCTAATGAACGGCAAGGTTATGAATATGACGTCGGCAGTTCGTGATAGAACTACTCAAAAATTTAGAGTTCAAGGTTCATCTACTTATTCCAATAATAACAGAACGATTCAATTTAGATTAACTTCTTCAAACTACGCAGACCTATCTACAGCAACATTACATTGGAAACTAAAAAGAGATTCAACTTTACAAGCAACTGAGGACCTTGCTATTCTCTCGGCGATAGAATCCGCGAGACTTTTGATTGCGGGGAAGGAGGTGGAGAGGATCAACTCCTGTCGTGCAATCAAGCCTATAATATACACCAAATGTAGTTCAGATTATTACAACACCACTCTATCATTAGCTGGTTGTTGGAAGTATAGGCCTTGTAGGACAGGTGTTTTAGCAACGAATTCAACTGCTACCGTTGCTCCAAATAATGATTCACGAGAAAATTTATCAAGTGGTGGCTATACTATTCCTGTCCCTACTACAGAATTAGGAACTAATGGTCAAAATATTTTGATTGACCCTCTAAGAGTTATGCTTTTGCCACATACAGGAACTTCCAGCTCCAATTTTGGCACAGGTTCAGATACAGCCAATTTAGGCTACGGAACCAGCACTGGAGATTTTGGGCATCCCACGAATAGCCAAGCCACATCGTATTCAGGATATAGAATTGCTTATAACAACCCTGTCCCATCTAACATCTTGGGTGGTCTAGTATTAGAAAATAGTTTCAACGCGTATACGGGTTCTGACACGGACGGCTTTGCCTCCCAGCATATAGGTCGCACTGGAGATTTATCGGAAAACCAGAGCATGCCTTTATCGCTCATTTTCGGTCTTTGTGCTAAAGAAAATAGTCTATTCCCTTTGCGTAATGTAGGCAGTGTAGAAGTAGAATTAAATTTAGCACCTTATGATTCCTGGTGGTTACATAAACCTTTAACCACCACTGGTGCTGGTGGTGGAAATCCTGGTGTATTACGTATTGTAGATATTACCAATACTAAGAATAATAGCGTTCATACAGCAGGATATGATAAATATTCCATCATTAATCCAGTGATTACATGCGACATAGTGCAGTGCGCAGATAGCATTGTTTCTAGAATTGACCAGATGTGTAGTTCTGATACAGGGTTTAACATGTCTTTCCAGTCCTACTCAACAATTTCCCAACCAATGGATTACCAAGAATCAGTAACTCTAAACTATCTTCAAGGATACTCATCGTTACGTGACGTGTATGTCTCCTTCCAGCCTGCGGTGGGACAAAATCCATACTATCCTAAGAGTGATTATACTCTCGGTAGTCGTTTTGTTCAATCCAACCTCCAGGTTGGCTCGACGAACTTCCCAGCTCAGGATATAGAAGGACCAAGCGAAGCATATACTGAGCTGATGAAAACTTATGATGATTCCTATGGTAAACCTGGTGGTATTATAGGTTATGCTGAATATATAGGACAAAGGACGGCTTCACTGAATGCTGGCGTAGCACAGACGGCGGGAGCAATGCCGAGTATCGCCGCAGCGCAATGGTCCGATAGAAATGTAGGAGCTTGCCAGGTAGCCTCCATACCTATAATGAAACCCTCGTGTTTCATTTTAGGAAATTCTCTACAGAAGGTGCTTCATCATGGCAAGACATATTCAGGATTGTCAACCCGATCATCTGGTCTAGGTCTGACCCATAATTTGAAATTCAAATCGCCAACCCTATTCACTGATCCTTCCAATAATAAAGAATCGTTGGCAAATCCGAACTTTTTAGACGCACATTTAGGTCAAGTTCAAATGATAGCTAACACTGTATTCTCCCACGATGTTCTATTAACAATTGCCAACGATGCCGTAACTGTGGCTGTTTAAATTAAAAAAAGTTTTATAATAAAATTATTTTATAATAATATTATTATAATATGAGCGATTTAATTCATAGCAATAAACAACATAGAATATTTATAAATTCAGAGTTCGCTGATTCAAATACAAATTTTACATATAATATTTCACCACCACTTATAGGAGTAACAAAAATGAAGATAAATCAAATAGCTATACCTATAGATTCTCATACTTTCTCAGGATTATCCGTAGATGATAGGACCATTCAAATAAATATAGATGAAGGTTCAAATCAAAATCAACTAATAGCTATTGTATATAGTGATACT
>Ga0098055_1001861_pt1 | contig 11209 bp, 1 predicted proteins | sample 17_taG_FD_75107 | JGI IMG/M metagenome (GOLD analysis project Ga0098055, IMG submission 75107) | Marine viral communities from the Subarctic Pacific Ocean - 17_ETSP_OMZ_AT15314 metaG | ecosystem: Environmental > Aquatic > Marine > Oceanic | place: Pacific Ocean | collected 2015-01-18 | reverse complement strand
CTAATACTTTAACAGTTCCACTTAATGTGATACTTTCACCTTCAATAAAAGGTAGTTTTACTAAATCTCCTCTATCAGGTTCATTAGGAAAAAGAATTTCTCTAAATCTTTTATGTAATACTTTAGAGCGTTTATGCCCTTCTCTATTAAAGTGTAAATACTTAGTTCCCCTAGGATTTGCATCATAATCTTTTTTAAATTCTTTAAGTGTTTTATCTGTTGGTCCGTTTTCTAAAGTACTATCTTCATATTTAACGTCTTTACTATTTTTAATTTTTGGTAATATGAACCCTGAATTATTACTACTTCCGTTATACTTTTTAGGGTCTCCTCTTTGAATAGAACTTATAACATTAGCAATAATATCTGTTATACCTAAAATAGGTGATTCATTTTTTTGACGTTTACGTTCAGTTAATTCAGCAACATCAGTTTTTAAATCAAGTTCTAAATCAAATTTTCTACCTAATTTAAAGAAATTATCAAAAACAACAGATAGTAATATTGTTCCAGGTTCTGCATCTGGTTCTACAGGAGGTAATTGGACATCATCACCCATAAATAGTATGCGTATATCTAAGTCTTTAGCTAATTCAAATAATTCTATTGTTTTGTGTTCAGTAACCATAGAAGCTTCATCAATAATTAATAATTCAACTTCTTCTTCTCTAAGTTTTGTTTTAACATTATCAGCTAATGCTTGATTTTTTACAAACTCATGATCATCTAGCCTAGAGTTATATTCTGGAACATACCCTAATATCTGGTCTATTGTTCCAAATTGTCCTTCATCAAATTTACCAGCTGCTTGCATAATTACTTTTTTAGCTTTATGTGTTGGTAAAGCAAATCTAACTTTCTCTAAACTATCATTTAATTTTAAATTTGGTCCTACTCTTTTTCTAGTATTTTTATCTTTAGCTTTATATTCAAATTCTTCTATAGCTCTTTCAACAATAGTAGTTTTTCCTGTACCTCCTCTACCAGCTAATACAAATATTCTATTTCTAGTATTATTCATCCAATTCTTCATACTATTAATAGCAATTGTTTGACTAGCTGTAGTTCTTGCTAATTTACCTGTATCGGTATCTACAAAAGGTAACTCATAACTATCTGCAGTAGTTTCTACTTCTTTTTCAGTAGTTCCTACTTTAGTTAGTTTTTTGGGCTCGGGGATCTCAATTTCTTCCCCTATTTTAAGATTATCTCTAACTCTTTTTAAAATTGTAGGGAATGCTTTGTTCCAAATTCCTGTACCTTCATTATGTGTAAAGATAGCATCGCCTGTATCAATTAAAGCTTGTTTTGCATCAGGATTTTGTTGAAATGAGGCTAACATTAAATTACTCATTAAAGCTATATTAGTCTTTTGATCCGCTTTAAGTCTTCCTGTAATTTTTACTCCATCTCCCCATTTTTTATTAAAGGTAACTTCATCAAATTTACCTGATTTAAGTGTTTGATAAGCATGTTCAACACTTATATAATCTCTTCCTTCATATGTAAATGGTCTTTCTGCAAGATTACTAAAATTAGCATTCTCTCCAGTACCATAATAAACATTAATTGTATTTTGACTATCTTCTTCACCTTGAAGAACTTCACCTAATGTTTTTTCTGCTTTTTTATTATATCCTTCAAGTTCTTTTAAAGATTCAGGTAGATACATCTGGCTAATGATTGCTCGATCTAACCATCCTTCTCCAAGATATTTATCTAATAATGTATTTATTTCAGTTATTCTTTCAATTTCAGCTTCAAATAAACTTTCAATATTTTTAAAACCTAATCCTTTCTTTTGAGCTTTTAAATTTTGTTTTTGTTTTGCATTTCTTGTTAAATCTATTCTCTTTTGTAAATTTTTCCCTTCAAAAGAATTTTTTCTGTAACGTTTATCAATCTCTTTTATTTCAGTATCAGTTAAACCTTCTTTAACTTCAACTAAACGTTTAAGTGCATTTTCTATAATACTGAAGTCTCTTGAAACTTTTCTAAACGATTCGTTGTATCTAGTATTGTTTTCAAAAGAATCAGTAATATTAGACATTAAGGCATCAAATATTCCTAATACTTCAGGATTTTTTGCCATTGCTTCGCCTATAATCACTGAATCAATGTTTTGTATAGTATTACTATACATACTAACACTAGGTTCTGCATATGTTCGTGAGTAGGCATTAGAACTGATTGATGCTCTTTTTATAACTCCATCACCATCTTTAACAGGAATAAATTTATAACCTCGTTTAGCAGTATGCTTAATAGCTTGTTGACCTGTAAATGCTATATTTACTCGAGCTTCATCTTTATTCTCTTTATTTAGTTTAGTTTTAATAATTTGAAGAGGTGATTGTTGTGACCATGGACCATATACCAATGGCATGTGTTCAAGGGCTAATTCTTCTGCTATACCTTCTCTAACACTTCTAGATACATTAGCATCTAACGTTAATCCAACATCTTTTCTGTATTGAGCTAAAGCTTCTTCAAACTTATACATAAATGTTATAAATTGTATTTCACCACTTTTAATAATTGCATCTCTTGCATTTTTAAGTGGTGTAGTAAATTCATCTAATGCTGCTGTTACACTAGGTTCAAACATTCTTCTAAAGCTACTTTTTAATCTTAATTGTTCACTATCAGATAATGTATAGTCTTTTAAAGATTTTCCTTCAGCTAAATGCTCTTCTATATTTGTTCTAATTCCAGCTGTAATTATTTCTCCCTCGCTATTTTTAATGTCAGGTTTAAATAAATTTAATTCTTTTAAATATTTATTAAATTCTTTTCTAACTGCTTTTATTTCTTCTGGAGTTTTAGCTTTATCAAATTTTACCTGGAACTCTGCTAATTTTTTATGAGTAGTAGGTACTATATCTTCTGCTAAAGCAGAAATAATTCTTTCTATTTCAGCACCATAACCACTAATCATTAAAGGATTTTTAGCTAAGTTTCTTCCAAAAGAACTAATCTTATCTTTAGCTTTATCCCAAATTTCACCATGTATAGTATCTATAGCTTTTATATGTATTTCTTTTAATCTAGGTCCATAGATTTTGCCTTTAAGGGCATTAATTTGATCTAGAGCACCAGGTTTACCTAAAGTATCTTTAATTACTTTAGCTAAAGCTTGATATACGTCTAATTCTCCATCTTTAATAAACCCTTCCATAGTTCTAGGGCTACCATCTTCATTAGTCCCTATCATTACACCTATTTGAGCAAAAGACTTAGTTAAATGATTTACTATTTCTAAATCTCTCTCTTCTCCTTTAGGCATCTTTAAAATACGTTTAGGAACACCTTTTAATTGCATTTGAGCAATTGCATAGCCATTAGTGATACCATCTGTTTCAATACCTAATGCAGCAGTTTTAAATGCTTTATCAGGGTGATAGTTAACTAAAGAAGCTATAGCTTCTAATACATGCATACTAGGCTCTATAACTTTATTACCATCCTTATCTTTAATATCTAAAAGCTGATTTAATAGTTTATTAAATTCTTTAGAATTAACATTGCCTTTTTTAATAAGATTGATAAGAGGTAATGTATGTCCATACATTTCTTCAAAAGCAGCCATTGCCCCTGGTAAATCATTTTTATCAATAGAATAGCCTAATGCTTGAACAATACCTAATTGATACAATGCTCTACTAAACGCAGAATCAATTAATACATCAGCTGATTTAGGCATAAATAGAGCTCTATGTAGTTTACTTCGCTGACCATTTATGCCATTACTATCAATTCTAAGCCTATTTTGTTTTTGTGCTTTGTATCTATACCAGAAAGGTTTTGAACCTCCCTTTAAAAAATCTCTAATTTGGTCTAAATCTTTTTCTTTATCTTTATTAGATGTTTCATCACCCTCATGTTCTTCTTTATGAGATTCCTCTAGATTAATCATATTAACTAATCTATTCATAGTATCTTTATCAGTATCGACTAACTCAAATAACTTTAATGCTTCTTGTTTACCTGCCCACTCTACACTTTGTAATTTTTTAATTAAATTTATTGTTTTATTAGGTAATTTTATAAAGCTATCTCTTACAAACTCTTGAAAAGTTTTACTTTCTTCAACTAATGGTTGAGACAGCGTACTTCCAGTATCATTAATTAGATTAATGTTCTCTTTATTATCTCTAAAACTTTGAAATAACTTGTCTAAACCAAAAAGTACATTCTCTTCTTGTAGATAAGGAAATTTTATAACTTTCATTGTACGCATCCAACGTGTACTACCATCTGGATTTTTTATTGGAGAAGGTTTATTATCTTCTTTATAAGTATCATGATGAAAATCTACATAACTAACTTGTAATATTCCATCAAAAGCTATAGTTTCTTTAGAATTTTTTGTGATAGTTTCATTATTTGGATGTACAGTTGCAGCTATGGCTAACGCCATACCTCCAACAGCTATTTCTAGTTTTTTAGTTAAATCTTTATCTCTAATTACACCATCACTTTTACCTTTTTCTAACTCAGCAAATTTAGCAATGAGTTCATCAAGTTTTAGTCCTTGAAACTCTGAGGTATCTACTTTTATATTTAAATTGTTAAGTACATTACCACCTACTTCTGAAGCTGCATGCCTCCAAAGTATTCCCATATTGCCAAATTCTTTAAATTCTTCTCTTGTAATGGATGCTTTACGATCACCATATAAAAGTAAACCTATATTTTGTTCATCTGTTACTTCTGAATTATATTTGTTAATACTTATCCAGTCTAAACTAGACATCATCATTGCAAATATTACTTCATCAGGCATTTTTCCAGTACTATCACTAGCTAAAAGATTAAGTAATTCTCTTTTAGCGTAAATATTACCAAATGCATCTTTATTAGGTTCTACTAAAAGAACTTCTTCAAATGCTTTTTTAAATTCTAAGAAATATGTATCAAGATATTCAATAAACTTTGGATCAGTAACACCGAGCTTATTCAATAATTCAGGAACTCTAGATTTACCTTTATCATCTATTAAAGAGTTGTCTGTATTTATAGAATAAAAGGATTCTCTTTTAGGATCGGTAATATTAAATATTTCAAAGGCTGTAAGTCCTGTTTTAAATAATGATGGAAAACTATCTTTAAAAGTATTTAAAAAGTGTTTGACTTTAGATTTAACTTTTTTAGGTTTAGTTGCAGCAGCTGCAGACTGTTCTATACTATCTGTTACATATGAAGGTAAATCTGAATTTTTCTCCATATGTTTAATAATATCTTGTAAATACTTAAATGTTTTAGGGGCTCTTTTTTCTAATTCTGCTAAACCAGTACCTAAACCCTCTTGAGATAGTATTATGTCTTTACCTTCTGGAATTTCTAAGAATGCTTCATTAATATCTTTTTTATTTTGTTCAAGAGTATCATCTGAAAAATAGCTATCTATAGTTCTAGCTGGTTTTCTTTTTGTTGGTATACCAAAAGCATTGATTAAACCTCTAATTATTGCTTGACCACCTTTACCCGATTTTAATAAATTATCACCAAAAATAAATATTGCATTTGGATTTTCACTTACATCTTTTCTAGTCCAAAATTTATTTTTAAATCGTTTAACACTTTTAAATCTAGTAGGTTTAGCCGTCTCTGTTTTTGGTTTTTCTTTTTTTGCAGCTATTAATTCTGCTAATACATCTGCATGACTTGTGTAACCATCTTTAAAATAAATTAACTCTTTATCATCAAAGAATCCTTCTTCAATTTTTTTAAGGATAAAAGCTCTACGATTAGGTGCTACATCTTGATGTGCAGTACCTGCTAACCAATCTCTATAGTTATTAACTGCTGTATCAATATCTTTAACTTTAATAGTACCTTGAAATCCACCAGCTGACCAAGGATTACCAAAATTTTGATTATATTTTACATGTGGAATATTATCTCCACTATTAGGACGCATTGTATAAACTGAAGTATCAGGATTATCTCTAGCATATTGCTTAGCTTTAACAGTGCCAAGAATGATTTTAACTATGCCACCTATTATGGTTTCTTTTATTTCAGATTTTGATTTTTTAGTCCAAACACCATCACCATTGGTTTCTTTATAATTATTCTTTTCTAAGAATGCAGCTACTTCTCTTTCACCAATGTTATAGCTTCTTGTTCTATCTGTAATATTGTCAGTAATGATTGTAGCTCCAGCATCTAATGCTAGTTGCAATTCTTTTTCATCAAACTTTACTCTATCTTTTCGTTTACCATTTACTGAAATAAATACTACATCAGATGCTTTGTATTTACCCATATTACCTTTTGCTCCCCAAGCTTTAAGGTATTCCATAGTAGAGCTTCCTATAGCCCCAATACCTATAAACTTATTGGCTTTATCAGATTTTGCTTGATCTTTATCTTTATACTTACTTTCGGGCAATTCAACTTTGTCACCTATTTCTATATTTTCAGTATCAATATCATCTAACTCTGTAGTACTTTTAGTAGTTCTTTGTTTATTTTCATTAAATTCATTAATACTTTCTTCTAATTCTTTTTGTGCTGCAACATCTTCTGCTCTTTTTGGTGCTGCTTTTTGATTTTGAATAATAATTTCAGTTATAGCTTCACCAAAAGCAATTTCAAGACCTATAGCTATAATTAACTTATCTGATTTTTCTACTACAAAAAAGTAATTATCAGTATCTTCAACTAAATCACCGTTTGTATTTTCAATTTGTGGTTCTTTAGTTATTATTTGAGTGTAATCTTTTTTATTAATCCAAACTTTTCTAATACCTTCTTTTTTACGAATCTCTTGAGCTTTTTCAAATGCTGCTAGTTTATCTTTTAATAATTTAACGAAATACTGTATATCAGATAAAGGATTTTTACCTTCTTGTGCAAGCTTTAAATAATTCATAAAGCCTTGAAATTCTTCATCTCCTAACAAGACATCATCTCTTACTTGTTGAATATCTTTATTTCCCTCTACTGCTTTCTTTGCATCATATAATTCAATATGTGCAGCAAGTAACGCTTTTTCTTCAGGAGATAATTGCTGAGATAGTTTTGTAAGTTGTTCTTGTAATTTTTTATTTATAGGAAATAAAGAATATAAAACTTTTTTGGCTTTATTTAATGTATTTACATTAGTAGGCACTTCAACTTCTGCATCCATAACAGCTTCAAATGCTTCTTGTACTGCTTCTAGCTTCCTACTATATGCTTGTTCAGTTTTCCGTAGTAGTTTTTCTTCATTTGGATCAGTTGCTTCACCAAGAGCTACACGAACTCTATCTCTAGCATTTTCAATATTTTTATAATCTCTTAAAAATGCATTTAAAGCATCTAGTCGTTCTTTAGGAGAAGCATCTTTTTTATTAAGTATTTCTAAAACTTTTTTAGAAGTTTTTGTAATACTTTCTACTGCTTGAAGCTCTTCTTTAATTGGTTCAACATTTTCACGTATAGTAGACTTTCTATTTTTAAATTCAAAACTATTAAGAGCTTCATCAATCTTTGTAAATACTTTTGCATCAAGAGGTAACCTTACACCTACAGGGTCCTTACTCAATGTATCAATCTTAATACCTAGTAAATTTTGGTCTCGAGTTAATTTCTTACGTTGTTTTTTAGATAAATTTGGATCTTTAAGCTTTGCAGTAACTCTATTAAGTGTTTTGATAGTATCGTCAATACTTTTAACAATAACTTTAATACCTGCTTTATCATATCTTTTATCTTTACTTTTTATAACTTCTATTGCTAAATCTGCTTCTTGATTAATAAGAGCTCTTTTATCTTCATTCTTTGTATTTGCTAGTCTTTTTAAACGTTTTGCTTGAATTAATGCTATATCTCTAGCTCTTTTAACTGCAGAACTACCTGCATTAAGGTTTTTTAAGCTCTCCTCGATTGATTTTCGAGCTTTTGTTACTTCTACATTACGTTCACCCTTAGGTAATCCTTTTTGTCCAATTTCAAGGTTATTTAGCTTATCTAAGAGTTCTAATGATTTTTCAATAGGACTTTTTGAATCATATCCCTCACTTAATTCAAGATTTAAAGCTTGTCTTTGCTTTTCAATTTCATTATTGGTTGTATTTAAATCTTGCTGACTTTGAACATCTGAATCTCCAGCAGCTTCTTGATTTATTGCATCACGAGCATCTTGCTGCACTTCATTAATATTACTTTGAATTGCTCCTTTATCTCCTTGAATAAAGTTAGAGGCTGCACTAATAGTTGAACCTGTTCCACTAATTGTTCCACCAGGTAAGAAACCTGCAGCAAAAGCATCTATAACTGATCTTATAAATTCTTCACTTTTATATTCAGGCAAAATACCTTCTTTAATATATTCTTGTGTAGTTTCTTCAATGATTTGTTGAAAAGCTTCTGTTGTACCTTCAGTAAGAGCTCCACCTAACATTGATTTACCGATATTAGCTAAATTTTGACGTACAGAATTTTTTCCTAACTGTTTTCTAGCAACTTTTTTAGCATTTTTACCTAAACCATATTTATTCATTATCTTACTAGGTAATATGAATTCTAAGCTAGCTGCGGCAGTACCACCTGCTAAAGCTAAACCTATATCTCTATAACTTCTATTACCTTCTGCTGCGACATCACCATAGATACCACCTACTTCCATTACTTCAGCAGCTGCAAATGCTCCACCTGCTCTACCTCTTCTTTGAGCTTTATTAATTATCTTAGCTGCATCTGTACCAATAGTTGTTCCAAATGCTTTTTTTACTTTCTTTTGTGCTATTTTTTTAGCTATCCACCCACCAAAACCACCTGTACCGAACATTAAAGCAAAAGATGGCATTGCTTCACCAATTGAAGCACCCATCTTAGACCACACAGCTTTAGGATTACTCCAATCTAATTGGTCAATACTTAATAAATTAGCACCATTAACTTTAGCTTCTTCTAAATTTTTTAAATAGTTTTTAATAAACCAGTTGGCAGTATCTTGTCCTACTTTCCCAGGTATAGCATCTGCAATTAATGCACCCATACCATAAGCAGTTGCCTGTAAATTATCTATACCAGAACTCAACTGTTTTAATAAAGAATCAGTAAAACCTTGACCAGCCCTTACATTTGCTTGAGTTTCAAGAGCATTTAATTCTTGGACGTCTTCTATCCAAGCATTCCTGTTATATTCACTAAAAAACATTGCATTATTTTCAGGCGTATTCATTACTTCATTAATGATTTTGCCTGTTATAGGATTACGGACAGTAATTAGAGGTCTACCAAAGTGTCCTACGCCATCCTGACGGATGTCTACGGATACAGATTTATTATCAAGATTTTGACCTTCGTATAGTAATTTTTTAAATTCTTCAGCTTGCCTAGCACCCTCATTATTAAGCATTTCTTGGGTTACATATTCTTTTGAGGGTAGCCCATATTTTTTAGCAAAAGCTGTTCGATGTAAATCCCACTTTTTACTACGTTTACTACCATCTTTAGGTTCTACACTACCAAGATATGGTAGTAAAGCTTTTGTTAAAGGGTCATATTTAGCAGTTTCATAGGCATCAAAGCTGTAACCTTCTCCACCATATAAACGACCAATATTATAGAGAGAATCTGCGTCAAAGCCATCTTCAATATTGATATTTTGAGTAACAAAGTCATTAGTTTTTTCTTGACTTTTATAACCTAAATCTACTTTTTTACGTTCTATTAAATTCTCAAACGTTTCTCTATTACTATCAATTGCTGCAGCAAAAATATCTTCATTAGTTTTAAGATACTTACTAAAGAGATTTTCGTTTTCAGCCATTTACTTACCGTATTTTTCAAGCAACTGTTTTAGCATCTCTTCTTGATATGCTGCTATTCCAAGTCCCTCCCTTTTAGCATTCATAAGCTCTTCAATAAATTCTCTGGCTGTAACATCAGTAAATTGTGCTTCTTTTATTAATTTTTTAGCTTGATTTTGTAAATATTCACTTGTTTCTACTGGTCCACCACTTAAATCTTCATTTTCAGTTTGTAATTTTTTAGCAATTTCTGAAGAAAGAGTTTTTCTAAAACCTGATATCTCAGCAGCAGTGTATGCTTTACTTGTTCCACCAGATTTTTTAAATACGCTTAAAGCTTCTGCGAAATTATCTGGATTATCCCAAAAACCTGCTCCAAAAGAATCTTTATTATTTACTTTAAATGCTGCCCAAGCTTGAGAATCTAATATGTCTTGGTCAGATGTTTTATTTTTAGATTCTAATATAGCGTTATACAATTTTTCCATAGAATCTGCATCATCTAATTCATGCTCAGTACCTTCATAATTAAATAAAAATTCATCTTTTATCATATCATCTCTAAACGTTATACCGCCATTAATAATAAATCTATTAAAGTCATTCAAAGTAACGTTTCTCTGATCGTCTTTATATTCACCAGTATTATAAATAGATAAGAACTCAGATCTATATTTGTTCAATTCTCTTTGATCAGCTTGATCAAAACCACCACCTGTCCAACCTAAGAAACTATCATCTAATCCACCATCTTTACCATATAAATCTGCAAAATAACCACTAGTTAAAGGGTCATCTACAGGTTTATTATTTTTTATATAAGCTAAATTTTCTGCAGCTGCAGCAGTTGCTTCAGCAGCAGGTATGTTAATTTCATCTTCAATTTTTTTCTTTAATAAAAATTCAAGAGCAGACTTATCTGCATTTACACGCATAGTACTGTCTTCTTGTAACTGAAGTTGGTCTTTAAAAGCTGACATTTCTCTTTCAGGAGCACCTAGTTCATAATTACTTTTATTAATTCGGTCTAAGTCTAACCAAGCTGTATTAGCAACTTCAATCATAGCATCACGCTCTTCTTGACTACCTGCTGCCATTAAATCTGCTACAAAAGCATTTGTTTCTGATGTTTCTTTATCTGTTGCAAATTGACTAATGTTTTCACCAATAGTACCTAAACCTTCTCCCATACCTTTAGCAGCTTGATTAGCTGCATTTAAGATACCTGAAGGGTTAGAAGGTGCTATGTTCTTCCAAGTTACTGCAGCCATAGTATTCTCCTATTAACCTACGTAGTTTGTGCCAGAAGGTTTACCCCCTACATAAGACCCGTAGTCTGTTCTACCTTGTGCTTGTTTCCACGCATTTTGATTAGCTATCTGATTATTGACAGCAGTTCTTTGAGATTCGTAATTTTGTTGCCATTGGTCTTTTTGAGTATCATAAGCATCTCTAGCTAGTCT
>Ga0098055_1001854_pt1 | contig 11228 bp, 20 predicted proteins | sample 17_taG_FD_75107 | JGI IMG/M metagenome (GOLD analysis project Ga0098055, IMG submission 75107) | Marine viral communities from the Subarctic Pacific Ocean - 17_ETSP_OMZ_AT15314 metaG | ecosystem: Environmental > Aquatic > Marine > Oceanic | place: Pacific Ocean | collected 2015-01-18 | reverse complement strand
TTCCGTCACCTGCTCCAGTTCCGGCCCCTGCTCCAGTACCAGAACCACTAAAAGAGCCTGTACCGACGCCTTTACCAACACCTATTCCCCCAGTGAAGTCTAATCCGGGAGAATCTGGACCGGGTATGCCGAATCCGGGTATACCGGGTATACCGCCTGTACCGGTTCCACAGCCTATGCCGACACCGCCTCCTGCGGCTGTAGCACCTCCGGCACCAGCATTGCCCCCGGCACCACCTGAAGCGGTCACACCACCGCCTATACAAGTGCCGCCACCACGATTTGTTGAAGAAGGTATTGGCACACTACCGCAAGCGCCTGTAGCACCTCCGGCTCCTCCGGTAGCGCCACCAACACCTCCAGAAGTGCCACCGCCGGTTATGTCTACTGAACCAATAGGACTTCCAGCGGACTTCACTCTACCCGATGACATTCTTTCGCGTGGGACGGTAGGACCTGTGGCACCACCTCCTGTGGAAGCAGCGCCTGCGCCTGCGCCCGCACCAGCACCAGCACCAGAACTTCCGATGCAGCCCACTAGGGCTAGACCCCCAGAGGGTGTAGGGCCGCGAAGAGGTTTGAGGGATGACACACCTGATCCAAGATTAGCGCAGATAACTGAGGATATAAGCGGTATTGAAACCTTGGCTCCTTCTGTGGGAATGGATGATTATTCTGCACCTGTAGCAGCGCCTGCACCTGCACCTGCGGCACAGCCTGAAGCTGACATACCTTTGCCGGATGGCAGCAGCTTCAACTTATCTGATGTTGACTTGAGCGAGCTTGATTTTTCCGGATTTACATTAGGCCAGATGCCTCCGGCTTCTGCCGTAGATCAGTTTGAAGCACCTCTTAATGCTGATGGTGGTACACCAAACTACACTTTTAATGACGCAATAAGTTTGGGTCAGGATGCAGGTGGTTTTGTTGAGCCTGAAACAGGTGCCTATACGCCGGGAATAAACGTTCCGGGTGTAACAGCTACAGACCCTGCGCCACAGTTAAGTGGTAATACGGGCGGACAACCCGCAGGTTTACCTCAAGGTGCGGTAGATGAAGCACAGGGTACTTCGCCAAACTTTATGTCTGATTTCAATTTGAATGACGCCATTAGTTTAGGTCAAGACGCTGGGGGTTTTGTCGAGCCTGAAACAGGTGTCTATACACCGGGTGTAAACGTTCCGGGTGTAAATGCAGGTAATGGCACAGCATTTGGAAACGACTTCACGTTTGGTGGAAACAACAATTTTGACTTTGCTGGTATTGGACCAGACGACCTTGGTATTTCACCAAACCTTGATGCAGGTCTGACGCTGGGTGACACTTTCTTAACTGAACCCGGTACAGGAATGGATAATCCATATAACCCAACAGTTAATGATAATCCGTACCCATTTATTCCAGCGGGTATTGATACCACTGGGATGACGCCAGAACAACTATCGGGGTTGAATAGTTTTTACGAGTCTGGCGGATTAGACAATATAGACTTTAGCGGTATTAACATAGGCGGTTATACTGGAGGCCCAACCGGAGGCGGTTCTTACACCCCCGGCAGCGGCACAGGTGACGGTAACTACACTGTAACGCCTGTAAGTGCTGTAGGAGACTTGACTCCGCAATCCTATACCGGTCCTATGAACGTAAGGTCAGCAAGCACCTTTGGACTTACCGGTGCGCAACCTACTGTCCCTGCAAATAGCAGAAACCCTTTTCAAAGACCTGAATCGCAAGAAGGTATTGGATCGTTGGCTGGCGGAGGTTAATTATGATAGAAAAACTTATAGGACCAGTTACAGGCCTTCTTGATAAATTCGTCGAAGACAAAGACCAAAAGGCAAAGCTGGCCCACGAAATTAGTACCATGGCCGAAAAGCATGGGCAGGAGATTGCCCTTGCACAAATCGCACTAAACACCGCAGACGCAAAAGGGAACTTCTTTCAATCTTCTTGGAGGCCCTTATGTGGACATGTATGCGTTCTTGGTTTAGCCGTAAATTTTTTAATATCACCCATAGCAGCCGGGTTCGGAGTAACCGTACCGCAAGCCGACATGAGCGTGATGATGCCTGTCTTGATGGGTATGTTGGGTCTGGGCGGTCTCAGATCATTCGAGAAGACGAAAGGCGTAGCAAAATGAGCTTCAAATTATCACAACGCAGCCTAGATAAACTAGACGGCGTACATCCAAAGCTACAGCAGGTTGTGGCTAAAGCAATTCAATATACTAAGGTAGACTTTGGTGTCACCTATGGTGTGCGAGAACTCGCAGAACAAGAGCGTTTGTACAAGTCTGGTCGATCACAGACTATGAAATCAAAGCATTTAGTACAGGAAGACGGCTACTCACATGCTGTTGACGTTGTAGCTTACGATGGCTCAGACGTAGTTTGGGAAATTAACGTCTACGATGACATTTGTGACGCTTTTAAACAGGCTGCTATTGAAGTGGGTGTGTCAATTAAGTGGGGCGCAGCGTGGTCCGAGGGTGACATACGAGAGTATGAAGGCACCGCAGAGGACGCTATGAACGCTTACATTGATCTACGAAGAAGCCAAGGTAGGCGGCCATTTATTGATGGTCCACATTTTGAGGTAATCGCATAAGTTTGTACTTTGTCCTAGCACATCTTATATATAATGTGCTACGATAATATCAGACATTGTTCGATATTATGCGAGGAGTAAATGGATGACATTTATATAGCCGAAGCGGTCTTTCGAATCTTGAGAGAAAGGCGACAATCGGTGACGGATTTAATGATTTATGGAAACGTTAAATCTATGGAGCAATATCGTGAGCTTATGGGCAACATGGAATGTCTAAATCACGTGGAACAGGAACTCAAGAGCCTGCTAGATAAACAGGAGCGATCTAATGACTAAATCAACAAAAATTGATTTGTCTGCTGCACCAAATGCTGCATTTAATATGCAAGCAGAATCTGGTCCGTCAGAACCGATCAAGAAACCATCAGAGGCTAAGAAAGACGATAAGCCTAATTTAGCTGATGCGTACACAGAAAAGCCACGTCTCAATCCAGAGGCAATTGGTAAATCCCTTCTCGAAAGAATGCCTGAACCTACCGGATGGCGACTTTTAGTTCTTCCTTATCAAGGTAAAGCAAAGACCGCTGGCGGTATTTTTTTGCCTAACGAAGTGCAGGAAAAAAGTCAGGTTTCCACACAGGTTGGGTACGTTCTTAAAGTTGGCCCGTTGGCCTATGCGGACAAGGAAAAGTTCCCATCAGGACCATGGTGCCAAGCAAAACAGTGGGTTTTGTTTGCACGTTACGCCGGGTCGCGTTTCCAAATTGATGGCGGTGAGGTTCGTATTCTTAACGACGACGAAATCTTATCCACTATCTTGGACCCAGAAGATATTCACCAATTAACGTAAGGAGAGATTGTTATGGCTGAAGCCGAAAAAGAACAAGTCGAACTAGACTTGGGCGATTCTCAAGAAACCGAAGTAGAGGTTAATGAGGATCATACAGAATCAAGGGAGGCTGATAGTAACGACGATCAGTTTCAAAAAGCCGAGACGGCTACGCAAAAGCGTATCGACCGGCTTACCAAAAAAATGCGCGAAGCCGAAAGGCGCGAACAAGAGGCTATTCGCTACGCTCAAGGCGTACAGAGTGAGTCTCAGCAACTCAAGCAGCGTATGCAGAATTTGGACACTAATTACGTGTCTGAATATACCAACCGTGTTACTACTCAAATGCAACAAGCCGAAGCTGCGCTTGCGAGAGCTATTGAGATAGGTGACAGTGCTGCAACTGTTCAAGCACAACGTGCTTTAACTAATTTAGCAATTCAGGCAGACCGCGCTGCACAAGCGAAAGCGCAATCTGCACGTGCGCAGCAACAGGCACAAGCTGCTGCACAACAACAAGTACGTCAACCAATGCCTGCCCAACAACCTAAGAGACCTGATCCTAAAGCGGAACAGTGGGCTCTTAAAAACAGTTGGTTTGGGTCCGACGAAGCCATGACTTATGCCGCATTTGGTATTCATAAAAAGTTAGTGGAAGAGGAAGGATTTGACCCGCAGAGCGATGACTACTATACTGAGTTAGACAACCGTATTGCTTCTAAGTTTAATACGGGTGCTACGGCTTCTAACAGACGACCCGCTCAGACGGTTGTAGGAGCCTCAAGAAGTTCATCTGGGCGCAGTGGGAAAAAGGTTAGACTCACCCCTAGCCAAGTCGCGATAGCGAAAAAATTGGGTGTGCCGCTTGAAGAATATGCGAAATACGTGAAGGAGTAAAAGATATGACAGAACAAGATAAAGAAATGGGTTCAGCCATAAAGAGAACTTCTCGCGCCAACGAAACTAGGGAGAAGCAGGCAATTCGTAAGCCTTGGGCTCCCCCGTCAATGTTAGATGCACCACCTGCCCCTGATGGCTTTAAGCATCGCTGGATTCGTGCGGAAACGCGTGGATTTGATGATACTAAGAACATCAGTGCCAAAATGCGTGAAGGTTGGGAATTGGTCCGTAAGGACGAGTACCCTGACTTTGAATCGCCAGTTGTCGAATCAGGTAAATATCAAGGTGTGTTTGGAGTAGGCGGATTGCTTCTTGCCAGAATACCGGAAGAAACTGTTGCTGAAAGGACCGAATACTTTAACAAACGTAGTCGGGACCAGATGGAAGCAGTTGACCACGATATGATGCGCGAGAATGCACACTCAACCATGAGGATCAGCAACGCTGATCGTCAATCTCGTGTAACCTTCGGTGGCCCAAAAAAGTAGGGCTGCCCTAATTAGGAGAAACTAAAATGGCAAATTCAAATACTGCCTATGGTCTTCGTCCTATCGGGCTTAACGGTTCTGCGACCAATTCTACTGGGGTAACTCAGTATGAAATCGCATCCGATAACACCAATGCTATCTATCAATACGGTATCTGTGTGCCTTTGGCCGCAGGCGTTATTGATCGTGCAGGTGCTACCAACGGTGGTACTACTCAAGCATTGGGTGTCCTGATGGGGGTGGAGTACGTCGATTCGGTTTCAAAGAAACCGGTTTTCATTAACTACTGGCCCGGTTCGGGTTCTGTTAGCGTAGATACAAACCATCCTGTAAAGGCGTTTGTAGCTGACAATCCAAACCAACTGTTTAAAGTAGCGTCTGACGCTTCTTTAACCGACAAAGCAACGGCTCAAGCCGCAGTCTTCGCGAATGCGTCACTTGGCACGTCTGCTAGGTCAGGTTCTTCCGACAACGGAAGTTCAACATCCGCCTTGGGCGTTTCAACAATCAATACTACGGCGACGCTACCGCTTCGTATCGTAGGTATTATGGATGATGCGGGTAACAGTGATTACACTGCTGCTGGTATTCCTCTGATTGTGCGACTGAACGCTCATTTCAACGCACCAACCAGCCGTTTCGATTCGCAGACTACTGCGACATCGACGGGCATTTAAGGAGGGTTTAACAAATGGCTATTTCAAGAAGTCAACTAGCGAAAGAGCTAGAACCCGGCCTTAACGCTTTGTTCGGGCTGGAATATAACCGTTACGAGAACGAGCATGGAGAAATTTTTGAAGAGGAGTCTTCGGACAGAGCCTTTGAAGAGGAAGTTATGCTTGGTGGTTTCTCAACTGCACCTGTTAAAGGCGAAGGCACTGCCATCAGCTTTGACGATGCACAAGAGACATACACTGCTCGTTACACACACGAAACCATCGCTTTGGCCTTCTCAATTACTGAGGAAGCTATTGAAGATAACTTGTATGACCGATTAGCGTCGCGTTACACCAAGGCATTGGCTCGTTCAATGGCTCAAACCAAGCAGATTAAAGCTGCCGCTATCCTGAACAATGCGTTCACAGCGGGTGCTTCTGCAATTGGTGACGGTGCAGCACTATGCTCAAACGCTCACCCAAGTTTATCTGGCAACCAGAGCAACCTTCTCGCCACAGCGGCTGACCTCAACGAAACTTCGCTTGAGCAGATGCTGATTGAGATTGCTGGTATGACCGATGAGCGTGGTCTAAAGATCGCTGTACGCGGCATGAAGCTTATTATTCCTAAAGAGCTTCAGTTCATCGCAGAGAGAGTTCTTAACTCTAACTTGCGTTCGGGCACTGCTGACAACGACAACAACGCTATGAAGAACATGGGTATGATTCCTGATGGAGCAGTGGTTAACCACTTCCTGACTGATTCAGACGCATACTTCATCAAAACTGATGCGCCTAACGGCTTCAAATTCTTCAACCGTTCGCCAATTAAAACGGCAATGGAAGGTGATTTTGACACTGGTAACATGCGCTTCAAGGCGCGTGAGCGTTACAGTTTTGGTGTATCGGACTGGCGTTCCGTTTTCGGTACTCCCGGAGCGTAAAACGTGCTATAAAGGAGCTGTCAGTTTTACATTGACTTCTCCCTGTAGACTTGCGAGGGGCAACGAAAGTTGCCCCTTTCTTTTTTCTGGCTTTGTGTTATTGTATGTATTGAGTAATAATGCTCAATATATATCCTTGCACTTTGCAAATGCAGGGAGTTGACCTCGGACACGAGAGGAGTAAAACATGGCTACTACACATTTTTCAGGCCCCGTACAATCAACCAACGGTTTTGAAGTACCAGTTGTAACAACTGCGAACCTTCCTGCCTTTGCCGACACGACTGTCGGTACTGTTTACATTGTCAGTGACAATGGCGCAGGTAATAACGAATACTGCTTGGTAATTAACACGGGTGCTGCATGGGTTACGGCTGTTGGCGCTGCACTATCTTAATAGGGGGCGAACATGGCTGGTTCTGATGTAAAATCAATCCGTTTGACCGCCACCGGCTCTGCTGGTGTAGGTCCTGCACGTATTCGACAGGTTCAAATTAAAACTGCTGGGGGTTCTCCCAGAATTACTTTTACCGATGGCAACGGCGGATCGACCGTGCTTGACATGGATTTAGATGCTTCTGATACGCACTCTGTGAACATTCCTGATGAAGGAATTAGAGTTTCAGACATTTATGTTTCTGTGTTTACAGCATGTACGTCTGTAACGGTGTTTCATAGCTAGGGTGTTTTTATGGCTACAACTAAAGATGCTACTCGCTTACCGTCTGGACGGATAAAGTATAGAGGTGAAACCTTTGCCGGATATAACAAACCAAAAAGGACGCCGGGGAAAAGCAAAAAAAGCGCCGTCCTCGCCAAAAAAGGCAATGAAATTAAGCTCGTCCGGTTTGGCGACAGCAAAATGTCGATCAAAAAAGACCAACCGGGCAGGCGCAAAAACTTCAGGGCCCGTCACAACTGTGACACGGCAAAAGATAAATTCAGCGCCAGATACTGGTCCTGTAAAGCGTGGTGAGGATTGGATGAAGGTGGAAGAAGTTTTAGCCAAGTTGGAACGACACGAGGCTGAATGTAATCTCAGATACCAGCGTATTGAAGAGCGGTTGGACGATCATAAAAGCAGTTTAAAGTCTTTGGACGTTAAACTATGGGCTCTTGCGGTTCTAATTTTGATCGCACCATTTGTGCAGAAATTTCTGGGGTGAAAATATGGCGTATTCCAAGAAGTCAAAGAAAGCTTCTTCTAAAAGTAAGGGCAGCAAGATATGTCCCGAAGGGAAAGCTTGGGCAGAGCGCACTTTTGATACTTACCCATCTGCTTATGCAAACCTTGCTGCTTCTAAATATTGCAAAGACCCTAATTACGCCAAAAAGTCAAAGGGTGGCAAAAGGAAGGGTAAGTAATGGGAAAGCTACAGGAATGGGTTGATGAAGATTGGGTCCGAATTGATAGCCAAGGTAACATCGCAGGCAAATGCGGCACTTCGAAAAATAAAAAGAACCCTGACCGATGCCTTCCACGATCTAAAGCACAGAGTCTCAGTAAGTCTGAAAGAGCTTCGACTGCTCGTAAAAAGAAGCGTGAAGGCTCTAAAGGAAAGCAAGTTGTTTCGAACACTAAGGCGGCCAAAGTAAAGAAAATGGCTGCGGGCGGCGTTGTAGAGACCAAGCCCAAAAGACCGTTTCGTGGTAAATCACAACCCGGAACAGCTATAGCCAGAGGCTGCGGCAAGGTCATGAATAACCGACGCAAGCGTACAAAAGGCTCGGTGACACAATCATGAACTTAGCTTTTTACGATCAGTCCACAGAAAAAGCTATTGTAGAAGAAATACTGCAATGGTCTGAGACTGCGTTAGAAAAGCCTAGCCCCCAATTTAACAACCTACCGCCATGTCCCTATGCCAGAAAAGCACTTATGGACGAGAAGGTTGCCATCCTGTTTAAGTACGATGACTCTTATCAAGTCTTGTATTCGTGCGTATCACAGTTTGACGATAACTTTGACTTAGCCATTATTGTCGATGTGCATAATGATAAGTCCGCTTATGATTTTCATGAATACTTAGAGTCTTTAAACGAAGCTATATCAAATGGCATGTTTATTGATAAAGACATCTGGGTAATGGGTTTTCATCCGGATGACGATGTGTCGGAGACGGCGCAAGAAACTGCAATTGAAGCCATTACTGATACTGAATACAGCATGATATTCGTACAGCGTTTGACCGTTCTGCAAGAAGCAGCAGACAAGTTGGACAAAAAAGGATATTATGATAGTTATGATAGCGAATGTATAGCTTCAGACATCTATAACAGACGTGTTGAACTTTATAGGAGATTAAAAAATGGCAATGAGACCTCGTAAAAAGCCTGTTAAGAAAATGCGCAGCGGCGGCATGGCTAAAGCGCCCGTAAAGAAAATGCGCAATGGTGGCATGGCAAAAAAGATGCGCTCTGGTGGCGTAGTTAAAAAGAAGAAAAAGTAAATGACTGTATCTAACAGCAAAGATTTTGAATTAGACGTAGCGGATTACGTCGAAGAAGCATTCGAGCGATGTGGTCTTGAGGTGCGTACTGGTTACGACCTCAAGACGGCTAAACGTTCGCTTAATCTATTGCTGGCGGATTGGGCTAACCGTGGCCTTAATCAGTGGACGATCAAGCAAAGATCGCAAGCTCTGACGCAAGGCACGGGTGAATACGCCCTTGATGCAGACATTATTGATGTTTTGTCGGTAGTTATTCGTAGAGACGGCACAGATTACTCGCTAGAGCGATTGAGCCGGGATGAATATCTGACAATTCCGACAAAAACGACACAAAGTCGTCCCAATCAATTCTTTTTAGATCGTCAATTGACGCCAAATTTAAAGTTATGGCCTGTTCCAGAGAACAGCACTGACGTGGTTTACTACGATGCTTTGACTAGGATGGACGATGCGGACATTTACACCAATACAATGGATATGCCTTTTCGGTTTTATCCTTGTTTAGCCGCAGGATTAGCTTACTACATCGCATTAAAGAGAGCGCCTAACCGGGTGCAAATGCTGAAAAGCGTATACGAAGAAGAGTTTGACAGGGCTGCAACGGAAGATCGCGATAGGTCTTCATTCAACGTCGTACCTAAGTATGAATACTACAGGACGGGCTGATGGCTAAGTTTGCATCTGGTAAAAACTCCTACGCAATATCGGACCGCTCTGGTTTTCGTTATCAATATAAGTTGATGAAAAAAGAGTGGAATGGACTGCTTGTGGGTCCAGATGAGTATGAACCAAAGCATCCACAGCTTGGTCCGTTTAGAAAAGTGGTTGATCCGCAGGCTTTGCAGAACGCAAGACCACAGCCGGATAACCCTACAAGCGCGTTTTTGGTCGTTACGACAAATGGCATTGTTTACTTAGGCAATGGTAACTGGAGTACCGGCGGAACGGCAGAAATGCCGTCAGAATTAGAAATAACCACTGCTTTACAAGGCGCAGTTGGTACAGTATCGGTGGTGACGCCATGAGTTTTACCTACGACGAGCTAAAAACAGCGATTCAGGACTATGCAGAGAACGATGAAACGTCCTTTGTAAACAATTTACCGGTGTTTATTAGGCAGGCAGAGGAAAGAATCCTCAAAAACGTGCAGTTGAGCCTGTTTAGAAAGAACGTCAGCGGCAATATGACGCAGGCAAACCAATATTTGGCTTGTCCCAGCGACTTTTTGGCACCATTTTCGCTTTCTTTTACGGATGCTAACAGTAACAAGGTATTTTTGGAGTTTAAGGACACCGATTTTGTACAATCATTCAACCCAAACCCGGCGACAACCGGCGATCCGCGGTATTATGCGGTATTTGACGTTGATAATTTTATTGTCGGTCCTACTCCCGACGCTGCAAGAGCAGTTGAGCTACATTATTTTTATAGACCGGCAAGTTTAACTGCTGGTGCTGGAAGCGGCACTACATGGCTGAGTGAAAACGCTCAAATGGCGATGTTGTACGGCAGTTTGGTAGAAGCGTACATATATATGAAGGGCGAACAGGATGTTATGGCCCATTATGAAAAAAGATTTGCTGAAGCGATGACAGGCATGAAGATGCTGGGTGAAAACAAAGAAGTCACCGATGATTATCGTACAGGTATGCTAGTGAGGCCGAAACAATGAGTTTTCCCGCACTAGATTTAGATTTAAACCCTGATTTCAAAGTGGAAGTACACACCACTCAAAATCGTGGTTTTACACCAGAGGAAATTGCAGAGCGTTGTGCTGATAAAATCATATCAATCAGTGATTCTGCAAACCCTGCAATACAGGCACAAGCACATGCCTTTCGTAAGCACATAGTTAAAGTTTTAGAATTTTATATGCGCGAAGCGATAAAAAGTGATAGAACCACCGTGTACAATGCGATTAAGGATTCTGGGAATCTGGAACTCGCGGAACTAATTAGGAGACTGTAAACATGGCTTTCAGCGGAAACTACATGTGTACATCGTTCAAGAAGGAGCTATTGTACGGTGTCCACGACTTTGATCTCGCCAACGGCGATACATTTAAAATTGCTCTGTACGACAACAATGCGTCGTTTAATGCGGCTACAACCGCATACACCACCTCTAACGAGGTAAGCGGCACAGGGTATAGTGCGGGCGGAGGGGCGTTGACTAACGTTGACCCCACGTCATCTGGAACTACGGCTTTGACCGACTTCCAAGACGAAACTTTCTCTACGGCAACGATTACTGCACGTGGGGCGCTCATATATAATACAACTCCAAACACCACTTCTATATCGGTAACCAATCCGTCAGTTGTAGTGTTGGACTTCGGCTCGGATAAAACGTCCACCGCAGGTGACTTTACGATTGTTTTTCCAACTGCCGATGCAAGTAACGCCATT
>Ga0098055_1001852_pt1 | contig 11235 bp, 10 predicted proteins | sample 17_taG_FD_75107 | JGI IMG/M metagenome (GOLD analysis project Ga0098055, IMG submission 75107) | Marine viral communities from the Subarctic Pacific Ocean - 17_ETSP_OMZ_AT15314 metaG | ecosystem: Environmental > Aquatic > Marine > Oceanic | place: Pacific Ocean | collected 2015-01-18 | reverse complement strand
CCTTCACCAACCTTACCCATGAAATTACCCATGCGTTGACCTATACCGCTATTCTTAACGGCTGTAAGCGCACGACCACCCATGTCTTTCGCGGCACTTAGACCACGACCGGCTATGTCTTTCGCGCCACTTAGACCACGACCTGTTGCACCCATAATGTTCTTACCCGCTTGCAAAGCGGCTTGGCCGTAAAAACCAGCATTCGCTAAATCACCAACTCCGGTGCTACCACCACGAACATTTTGACCTGCATGTGCAGAACGCAAAGCGCGGTTTGCTTGCTTCACCGCTCTTGGGTTTGACGCGACAACCATTTGAGAATTGACTGGAACACCCGGTGTGAATCCTTGAGGAATACCTAATGCTCCTTGTTCTTGTTGTGGTGGTAGTTGTTGCGCCGCTTCCTTCCGAATGATGTCGGGGTGAGAGTTGTCGCGCTCCGCGACAGCCTTGATAAGAGGTTCCCAACTGTTGTCTTGAACATCAAACATAACATAGTTCATATCCGCGACCGTTCCGCCTTTTGCAAAAATAAATTCCATAGTCCCTAAGTCGCGACCGTGTTCCATCATACTACTATTCCATTCTATTTCCCAATTGTTAACCATTGATTGCACCTCCGCAAGACCTCTTGATGGCGCGAACCACAGCATGGGTAGTGTTAAAGGATTTCGCTATAATCCCCCAATCACCAAGCGACATGGCAATCGCGCGAACATCAATACTTGACATGCCTACATCTTGTGCCAATTTATGCATGTCGTAAGAATCCATTGGGTCATATTTCACTAACAAAGAGCCACCTGCGTCGTGCATTTGCACGCGCTCCATGATAGTCGCGATAACACCCATTGGGTCATCATCGGAGAATTGAAAACTCGATGGGTCAAAGTAAGGATTAAATGATGGATTAATTTGTGGCTGAACTGGTGCTGGCGGTAGTGGCTTTTGTGTTGACAGCGCAGGTGGTGGTTCGCTCATAGGCATATCCGATACAACAGGTTGAGGGGGTAATACATCAGCAGTTGAACCACCGCTCAAATGTTCGGGGAATGAATCGTATATGTGTTTCATATCAGTTGCGAAATTACCTCTCATCGCGTGTTTTTCATCAACACTACCAAGCGCGCCTAAATCAACTTTCTTCCCACCTTCACTCAATGCGATTTGTCGCCAACCATCCATTATGCTTGGTGGTGGTGAACCAAATAAAGAATACTCGGCTGGCTCAACACCTAACTCTTCCGCTGTTTTCATCATCGCTAAAATTTCAACAGCCTTGCCGTTTCTGCCTCTATCTCCACCTTCAACCTCTCTCGCTATATGGCTTCGGTGATTAGCGAACATGTTATGCACATCTTCATCACTATTTATTCTTAGAACATTACGCATGTTGCGCACTATCTTATTGACATTAGTTTCAGCACCTTCCGAGCCGCGCCCGTATAACAATTGATTGACTGGTGCGCGAGCCATTGAGCGCGCAGTTGGTTGGTCGTAACCTATTTCTATTAATTGATTCATAACTTTTTTTGACATATTGCCTTCTGTTGAAGGAACAAAGAAATCGGGAGGTAATATGGATACTATATCCATCGGACTATACTTACCATAAGCGGCGGTTTGTGAATGTAAATCTTTGTAATGAGAAGGGTATGTTGTATTATCTCTATCAGTTGGAGGTTTGTCTTTTGAAGTATAACGATGTGTTATACCTTGTGTTAATTGTTGTGGTTCAAGCACATTTTGTTTAGAACCAAGGACAGTTTCAACACCCATTTGTTCTGCTCTTTTACGAAACTCTTTTTCAACATGAAAAGCCGCTGATTCAAGATGTTGTCCGAGTTGTTTATGTTGTTCATTTCGCGGGTGATTATTAATGACTTTACCATCTTTGGTTCTTGTTGCTCTCTTAGATGTCGGAACGCGACGAGAAACATGGCCCCCATAATGGTTATTTTTATAATCGGGGTTTAATTGACCGTTCTCATCAAACTTTATTGGTAAAACATTGAAATCATCGTTATTGTCGCGCTTGATTCTATTGAAGTCTTTTGTCGCATTATTGAATACAGTTTTTGCTACTCTCAACGCCGATGCTTCCGAAGCGGGTTTTCTTCTAATACCGTTTTCATCTTTGTAGCCTTGCTCCATGAGTTCGCGTGCAAAAATACCAGCGGCTATTTCTATTGGAAATTTACCGACTAAACCTTTACCTTCAAGTTCTTTGAAGGGTTTTCCAGTTTTACTATTGATGTGAAAGTGTGATAATTCTTCATGGTTGGAATCGGGAGGCGGAAACGACATTGGGTGCATCTTACCGTTCTCGTCCATATACCAAACTCCTTGGCCTTTCAAGATAATCTCGCTCAACCTACACCACCTCTTCTAACATACAAATCGTAAGCGTGCGCACCCCATCGCGTAGCGTCGTCATCGGGGTCTGTTTCTGTTGCACCTGTTGGGTTAGATGTCAAACCACCCGATGAATTAGGCGATGATTTCTCATCAGCACCTTGCATTGACTTATCCTCTTTGCGCATCAATCGGCGCAATAAATGATTGAGTTGGTCTATCAGTTGGCGATATTCAATGCGGTCGCGATGAGATATGCCTAATTTCAACTTCTGTGTGCGCTTAAGTAGGAACTCTTCGGAAGCCAATATAGCATCTGTTGAACCAATACCACCTGCGGCCATAGCAGAAGCACCGCCACCAGCAAGAGAAGTTGCTTCCGACGCTTCTTTACCACCCGGTGTTGAGGCAGTTCTTGGTTGCCTTAGTGCTTTTTTGTGTGGTCTTGAATCTCGCGAAGCGCGTGGTGCGCGTGCTACCCTTGATTGAAGACTAACTGTGGGTATAGGAGGCGTGATGTCTTGTGTCGGTGTATCTTGACGCATAGCCTGTCGTAAATCTTGTTCCACCTTTTTTTGCGGATTAGTGGCTGTTCTCGCTTGAGTTTTTCCACTTGAGAAAGTCAAAAATCTTGGCCCTGTCGGTGTGGGTCTTCTTGAACCCATTAAACCAAATGAAACATAAGGTGCGCGTGCCGCCGACATTGTTGAAGCAATACCGGGTTGACGAACATTCCCACCTTTGAGTCTTTTCTTTTTTGTGCTACGACTTCTTTTTGCGCTTTCGGTATCTTTCATACCATATTTCTTTTTACGCTTACCTTTTTTGGCACGCGCTCTTGCTTGTTGTGTTTCAAGTGTAGTAGTTTTCTTAGGCTTCTCATCGTCGTATTTCGGCTCGTTTTTTTTGGCTTTGCGTATTGACTCAAAAGCATCATCAATGAAAGGTGCAGTTGATAACAACATATTCATTCCAGCACCACCACCAAAACTACCGCGAGGGTTTGCACCATCTATTGCCTCGCTTTGACCAACTTGACCGGACATTTGACCTGCTTCTGCCTGTCGCTTCATATCGCTATCTTCTTCATCTTCTTCGTGTTTTTGAGGTATTTTTATCTTCATGTGTTGAAGACCTTGCATCATTTTAGCGCGCTTTTCTTGCTTTTCACGCTTTTTCGCATCATGAAGTGCGCGCTCTTCGGAATCTTCACGACCCACATTAGAATCATCTTGCAATTCTTCTGCACTTTCGCGAGGGTTAAAACGCATACCTGCGGTGCTACCTTCGGGTCCACCTACCATCATTCATCACCCCCAATCAACTTGCCGCGAAGTCGCGCCCATACTTCGGGGGACTCTTTCGCTAATTCAACTTTGAGTATATTTATGGTCTGTGCGTTCATAGTTTCGTTAGTATTACCAGCCGCGCGTTCTTGCACTCTCATAATGTCTTTGACTGTTTCGCGAACTTCTTTGTGTAAAGATACTATGTTGCGAACATATTGTGGGTCATTACGGTCTGCATCATCAAGAAAATGACCTAATTCACCATTTATGCGCGACAAATTTGTTCGCAAACTCTCCATTTCTTTTCCAGCCTCAACTATAATAATATCTGCCGCGCCTTTCTGCACTACTGGCTTAAGATGATGTTTAAGATGATGATAAACGCTGGATTCGGGCATCTGTATATCTTGGGCTATTTCTTCAACGCTCATGCTGGCATTAAAATAAGCCATTTCAAGATTTTCTCGTTGCGGTGATGTGCAAAGACTACATTCGCTGTTGCTACCCATGTGATACTCTCCCATGTGGTTGCGAAAATGTCTATCAGCGGTGCCTTCTCGCCACCCTTTATCTTTGTCTAACTGCTTTGCCGTAACCAAACCAGCCTTCATCAATTCTTCCATACCATCACGGTCGGGGTCTTGGCAGAATTTACAAGACGCTCTTGATATACGCTCCGCCATAGCAAAGACCAAGTAGTGGTAGCAAAAGAGTCTTTCCCATGAGAAAGAGGTTGAAACGCGCAACAAAAGTAGCGGGAGTTCCAATCTCATTAGGAACCGCTAAGAGTCTTTCGCGAGCCGCGGCTGATTTAATCACAAATCAACGCGCAGACTTGACAGAAAGAGAGCGTCGCTACAATATTTGCTTGAAATGCCCCGAAAGAAACCACAATAGGTGTGGTCTTTGCGGTTGTTTTATCAAAACAAAAACTATTTTCAAAAATAGCGAATGTCCTATTAATAAATGGTCAGCCTTGTTGACCGAGCCGACGATAGACAATACCTGTTGCGCTAAAACAGACGAAAAGTGAACCAATGAGCCAACTCAAATCACTTGAACTAAGATTAGGACCGGAAAAAACCAAAATAAAGAAGCAACCGAGCGTGAGCGCGATAAGTTGAACCATAATCATATCAACAACAACAGACTTGCGCAAATTAGTCATATCACTAATAGTGGTGTAAAGAGAGCCAATATCCATATTATCTTCCTCCGGCTAATCCGCGCACCAAAGAACCAATACCGCCACCAACATTTTGCATCATGCCGGGGTCAGCCATAGCGTCATTCAACATACCCTGCATAACTCCTTGATTAGCGAGTTGAACCATTTGTTGAAATTGCATTGTTTTTTGTTGAACATTGTTTGACGCGTTGTTAAGGAGTTGAGTTTGGGACATTGTAACGCTATCAACAGTCGGCATTCCTTGAACTCCGCTAAAATCAAACTTATATCCTTCTCCATCTTCAACTAAACGCGTATCTTTGAGTAAAGTATTAACTGATACCGCGACTAAACTGCTCAAAAGTGATACAAACATGTTCATATTAGAGCCGTTATTGTCGGATAACCACTTATCTATCATTGGATTTGATGTTATCATCGCTGATAGTATCTCCATTTCAGTCGGAGGTGCTTGATATTGTAAGCCATATTGCTGTTGACCCCATTGCTGTTGACCTTGCGCGGCAACTTGTTGTTGACCACCGGGTAATCCAAGATTCAAAGCACCATTTTGTTGCTGGTTTTGCTGATTATTGTTGTTAAACGGCCACACCATGATACCACCTCACGCGCTCCCATCATTTGATTCTGTCGGTAGTGGGAGAGGTGCTGATTGTTGTTGAGATTGATGAATCGCAAGCGCATCGTATAGCAATCTCGCGTTATTCCCTGCTTGAAATTGTCGCATATCAAAGACAATCATTACTAAATCATTCATTCCTGTCGCGGCATTAGTTAGATGTGTGACAGGGATATTGTCTTGTTTTAGCATTTGGAAGAATTGTTCGTATTTTGTGAGTATAGGAGGTGTATTATCTTTCTTTTTTATACTACTTATCGGCACAGCAACAGTTGAAACACCCTTTCTCAACTTGGCTCTTAGTGTTCCGCTATTGGCTTCTTGCTCTTTTTCTTCTTCTTTCTCCCATTTACACAGTAAATGATACAAATGTAAGTGTTCGGGACAGTATGTTCCGCGCATTTTACGCCCACTTGTCACATTTTCACGCGCTACAAAGGCTTCAACCTCCCCTGTGACGGGGTTTTTGAAGTATAATTCCCATAAAGATTGACCAGTTTCTTCATCAATTACCTGCTCATATATGTTCCCCGCGTGTCGTAAAAGGTGTTCAATGTCCGCTCCATCAATAACACAACGCATTGTATTGGTATTATATCGGTATTTTCCACCAAATAACCATCTTCTCGGTGAAAAAATGCTTCTTTTTGTTGGTTTTAGCAATCTATACGCCTGTTTTATGTCTTTTCTGCGCGCTTTTTTGGGGTTTGGGTGTTGCGAGGGGTAAAAATTGACTTGTGGCACTTCAATATGCTCACTTATGTTGCTCATAGCGGCTTGCGCGGTAGCCTGTTGTTGCATTTGAGCATAACTCATCTGTGTCTGTGCGGCAAGGCGTAATAAATCATTTTGGGGTGTATTTCCGAGCATTTTATCACCAATTTAGCATTTCTATCATTGTTTTTTCCACATTCCAGCCGATTTTAGTCGCCATCATGCTAATACGACACGGAATACCTGCTTTTTGTAGTCTTCGCATGGCTGGACGGTGCGCGTCAAACACTTTATGTTCTCGCAAACGGTTAGATTGCCACAATATGTTAGCATTTTCGTCCCACCATTCATCGGCTTTGTTCGCTACAAGCCATATTTGCTTCGGAGCGTAGCGTTTTCCTCTCAATCTTGATTTCAAAGAGCGATATTTCCATCTTTTTTCTATTAATGAATCAACAAGATACTCAAAACCACCCACCGCATCAATAACTTGCGCACCATTTCCTTTCAAAACGCGCGTATCAGTCATGAAAATAGCAATTTCAACTTGTCTATCAACCATATCATCAATCCATAGGTTCCAAAAACGCTGTTGACCGCCAATATCAGCAGAATGCACTACTCTTTTTTCTCCGTTCCAGCGAATACGCTTACGACTTGCTTTAGGAAGCACATATCCACCACCAAATAACCGTTGAGCGTGCATAGTTCTTTCCTCTATATCGTCCATTTCTCCCGGTGTGCGCATAAATTGGTCAAGTGTTGTCTTACCGACTTGTGTTGGTCCATAAACGCCGATTCTGCGCGGTTTTAGAAAATTATAAAGTTCTTTCCCATAAACAACTGCCCCCATAAGTGCGCTTCCAGCGAATGTAGCAACCAATTATCCCACCCAGCCGCGTATTTTCTCTAAGAACCAATTAACGGTGTTCTCCCAAACGCTAAAATCTGTGCCATACTCAAACCAAGATACACCCAACGCTGATAAAAAACCAACAATTATACACAACACTAACGCTTTACCGCGCTCATAATATGTATCAAGGGTATTTTGAGTATGTAAAGCGCGTAGCGTGGCTTCTGTTGCATCATCGCTTGGGGTTTTGAATAACCAACCCATCTAATTCACTTCCCTTTCTTCGCGTAAGTTCCATCGGAATTTCTTTCTCTATTTGTGCCTAATTTCATAGGTTTTTTTTCTGTGGCTTTGTGTTGTGGAGTTTCTTCTTCGGTATCAAGACCCATCAATCCAAGATATTGTTGAACTTCGGGGTCTTTTTCTAAATCTTCCATTTGTTTCGCGAATGCTACCTCTTGTTTTTTGATTTCCATATCCATTTGCGCTTTAGCAAACCGCATTTGTTGGTTTTGCATCTGTCGCGTCATGCTTCGTTGCATGTTTGAAATGACAGCACGCTGGTCCATACCATCTTGCGCTAACATTTTGTAAATGAAATAGGCCATTCCTTGTAAAGTGAATGCTCCCATTGTATATGTAATTGCATTTGTGTGAGTTGAAGTGTCTTTCAACCATAACTCCGCGTCAAACACCGCGATGGCGCAACCTACAAGTATGCTTACAAATGAAATTAGTCCTAATACTCTTAATTCGTCTTTATTTTGTGGTGTCCGCTCTTGCATAACAACCAACCTCCTTGCGTAGTGCGTGGCGCGAACCATAAATAAGTCTATTGATTCACCTTTTTATTAATATTATAATATTATTATTATAACGATATATTAATTATCATTATTATAATAAAATAATATTATTGAGAATTCTCGTCGCCACCTATTGTTCTCGGACCTACACCGTATTGGAAAAATTGTAATGGTTGTCGCGGCGCAGGTTGTTGAACAGGTGGTGCGGGTTGCGCAGGTTGCACAGCAGGTGTCGCGGCCACCCCTTCATTTGTAGCATGTTCATACTTGAGCATATCGCCGTGGTTTTGAAGTGATAATGTCGGGTGTGACAAGTATGATAACATGAATGATGTGGTAATTTCTTTTGCTAATTCCGGCGGTAAAGCATTATTAGCGTGTGCTTGTCTAAGTTCTTCGTAGTTATCAAAACCATCTCCTTTGCCTTCTTCTCCTTTAACTATGTTGTTTATAGTATTCCTATGATGCCAACTTGGACATTCGTGATAATTACCAACTTTCTTCATGACATCATACATTTGTTGGTCTGCTGGTGTGATTAGAGAGTTTCTTGCTCGCTCAAGTATTGATGATGTCATAGAAGGAACAAACTTGCTCTCTATCTCGCCGTCTTCATCTCTTTTTAATTTTTCATACCCGATAGGAAATTCGCCTTCATCGCTGTGTTTCGCATTCGCCATAACGCTATCTTTGAATTCCAACGGTTTAATTTCTTGAACTACATTACCTCTCCCACCAGTAATCTGTGCTGTTTTCTTTAAGTTGAATTTCTTTTCAAAGTGTTCGTAATCATCATATCCGAGTAGTTTCGCGGCTTCATCGTGCATCAGTTCATACAATGCACTATCTTCACGCGTCAAGTCTTGGAAATTATTTTGATTGATGTTTTGCGGTATCTTAGGGAATTCAAGAGGATTATTAATTTCGCGCATAAATACATTCATTGCGTTCAGTATAGAGTATTTTTGCCACATTTCGCGTATAGCCCCGTTCAAACCCATCGTATATCTGCTATTCAACGGGCGTTGTATTCCTTCTGCATTAGCCGATGTCAATAAGTTGTTAACTTTACTCTTGGTAATATCACTATCAGCAATTGCTTTCATAGTTTCATCACTATAAGTCAAATGATGGTCTTCCATTTCACCAACCATCTCTTTCTCACCATAATTTCTAAGCAAATCATTCAAAGCAGAACTTGTCAAATTTGTTGTCTTACGACGAGTCATAGGTGTTTTTATTTTATTAAATACATCTGTTACACTTTGCATTGCTTCGGGTGTATATTCGTTGGTTCTTTCGCGCCTTTTTATTACACCTTGCGCTTTTCTATTACCTGCAAACAATCTTTTCAAATCTTTATCGGTTATATCGCTTGGGGCGTGTGTCGCACCCGGCTCAAACACACCTTCGCGAATCTCTTTCATAGTTAACATACGACCATGCGCGGGGTAAAGTGATTGAAAATCTCCAAATGTCATAGGTGAATTACCTCCAAATACATCTGCGGCTGTTAAAGAAATGTTGCCTTTTTCGTCAACAGGTAATCTTCTCCTTTGAGCAATTAGTTTATTTCTATCTTTTCTTTTCATTGTTTTTCCAGCCTCAACATCGCTTAGGTCGTCAACAAAAGGTGCTTCTGCGATTTCTTGCAAATTATGTATTTGCTCAAGCAAATGGTGTTCTGTGTTGCCGTGGACATCACCGTTGAGGAATGCTGGGTGTGTTTTTATTTTATTAACTAAATCTTTAATTTGCTGTTTAACATCTATCGGCACTTGTTCGTAGGTTTTTTCACCATCGGGTGTCATTCCTATTTTAGTTTGGAACTGTGGAGCATCACCTTGACCCGCTTCCGCCATTTGCGCTAATTTATCAATATGATTTGAAAGCATAAGTTGATTGTGATTCTTTACCGCGGTGTTGTGGACGGTAGGTAATTTTACTTCCTCCGATACAAAATTAAATGGGCTTTTTGGTTCTTCAAGGAGTTTTTCTGCTATTCTCTTTTGACGCACCTCTTCTGTTCTCGCGGGGTCAACATTTTCCGACGGCACATTTTGGAACTCCGGGGCATCTTCATCAATTACTAATTTCGGCAACTCTTTCTTCTTGCGCGCTTCGCGTAATTCTTCAAGTGTTCTAAATTGACCACTATTAGTAGCGTCCCCATACATTTGCCATAGAGGTCTTGATGGTGCTAACATACCCGCTGGCATCTTATGACCATCAATTGAGGCTTGCGCGCTTTGCATCATTAATGAGTTAAGGAAGTCAAACTTCGCGTCAACAGCACCATTGTGTGTATAGTGGTGATTTTTACCATCTATCTTATTTCCTTCTTTGTCTGTATAACCCTCATACAAGTGGGCTTCATCTTCGGGGTCGCGAGTGCCGCTACCGCCACATTCGGAGCAAATACCATTACATAATTGTCCACCTCTAACATAATCCGCGCTATGATTACAAGAAGGACAAGCGAGTTGTTCATGCTCACCATCTTCCATATCATCAGCCATCGCGTGTCCCGCGAATGAATCACTATTACGAGGTCGCAGATTATCCGCTATGTATCTATCAAACCTCGGACTTCCCATTGGTTCATCTCTTAATTCCGGTATATGATGGCGCAAGTATGTTTTCGCTTCATCTCTTGTCACAAATCTATGTCCATGACATGTTCCGCACAATGTCGGCGCGTGTTGTCGCCAGTTGCTTATCAATTGGTTTGCGCTGGTGAAATCACCACTTGCGATTGCTTGTTCCGCCCCTCTTGTAAAGTGTGAATTTAACTCCCTTCGCGCCGCTTCTTCTTCGGATAACAACCCCATCTCATCTTCGTTTGAATCGTGGTGATGGTGTCTTAACTCCGACATATTAACATCGCCATCTTCTTTTGATGAGAATTTAGCAATTGCTTCATTTACTATATCATCATCAATTCTATCGTCCGAGTTTTCTGCGTCGTCCATCATTGCTTTGGCTTGTTCAATATCTTCTTCACTAAGTGGGAATCCATTTTTCATACGATGAGCGATTAATTGCATCTCGGAACTAATACGCGGCATTGCTTTGTTGTTAATGTTGAATCTTATACCTGTTCCACCCATTTGACCTAATCTTCCATCTTTGTATTTACTCATTTGATGCGTTTTATCATATCCTATGTTGCCTTTCATATCAGCGGTTATAATTGAGTCATATTCACCCGAAGGACTATCCGCGTATAATTTATTATAGACATTCTCAATAACTTCCCTTTCAGTCATTTCTTTGGGGTTTTTGACAAAGTTTGCTAATTCTTCACCACCCATAACAAAAGCACCAAGCATAAGTTTATTTGCGCGCTCAATGGATGCGCTACTTTTGTCTTCGTGTCTATCTATTTTTTTCTTAGCCAAGTTAAT
>Ga0098055_1001845_pt1 | contig 11252 bp, 2 predicted proteins | sample 17_taG_FD_75107 | JGI IMG/M metagenome (GOLD analysis project Ga0098055, IMG submission 75107) | Marine viral communities from the Subarctic Pacific Ocean - 17_ETSP_OMZ_AT15314 metaG | ecosystem: Environmental > Aquatic > Marine > Oceanic | place: Pacific Ocean | collected 2015-01-18 | reverse complement strand
TTGACTTATTCTTTAAATTAGTATACGGTTTAGAAGCTCGCATATACACACCTTCAGATGATGTATTCCGCTTATCTGATAATGAGTGGACTGATGAACGTTATCTTGAACTTTTGCCTGATCCGTCTAACATTAACTTTGTTGGTAAACAAGTATTCGGTTCTGTAAGCGGCGCATCTGCATTTGGTGAAAAATTAATTCGAATTAAAAGAGGCAGCTTATACATCGAAGTTTTATATTTAAGCGGCCTCAACGGTAACTTCGAAACTGACGAATTAGTATTCGCTCTCGACGATGTAGAATTAGGTGGTACTCAATATAGAAATAGAATGATCGGTTCATTAAGCTCATTTGATATTCAAGCATCTAGTGCTGGATTTATTGTTGGCGAAGAAGTTGCAGTAAAAGATGGTAAAGGTAAAAAGGGTGTTGCAATTGTAACAGCTGTTCGAAATGCTGTGGGTGTTGTAAACTTTAATTTGGTCGAAGGCGGTTGGGGTTATTCTAATGATGCTCAGGTAATAGGATCAAAAAGAACTCTGCGATTCGACGAAATTAAGAATTTTACCAACGAAGATTTCTTTTATCAAACACAACCATTTCCAATCTTTGATAAAGTAAAACAAGATCTACATCGTTTCTATCTCAATGGTTCTAATGCTACATCAACATCAGCAGCACTGCAGCTTGATTTAGGTACTGAATTATACATTACACATAACGATGTAGTTGGTGCAAACGTTGTATTTACTGGTACACTTGTTGATAAAAGTTCTGCTGATGAATATCTCGTACTGAATTATATTAAAGCTGATTATCCGTCATATGCGCTAGCTGATGGACGTGATATCTCAAACACTGCGCCAGACATCACTTTCTTATATTCTAATGCAGATAGTTCTTCAGAACGATATGAAATAGAAGACTCTATAGATGCGATTGATATTTCAGTAGAAGCAAACGTCATTGCTGTAAGTAATGTTTTTACAGTAGAATATACTACTGATTACATTGATCAATTTTCAAGTGGAGCTGTATTTTATCAGAAAGATGATGTAAATCAAATATATGCTCGTGCTAAAGTAGCAAACACATTCTCTAATAATGCTACATCGCAAACGTACATTAATTTGCAAACAAGTGTGGGCGCGTTCAGAACGAATCGACCTTTCTATCTTTTAAATGACGATACAGATACAGAATTTACAATTGTTGAAATGTCTAATGTAAATATTGGTTTGATCGGGACAACATCAGAAGAATTACCATTTAAACTATATGCTAATACATACGCAGCGAATACATCACTTGGTACATATGCTTCTGGCAGTGCTAATAATAGAACATCAACATTTACTACACAAGCAAATTTCACTCTATCGACTTTTGAAGAACAAGAAACACAATTTTATTATGAGACAACGACTACGGATGGTGCACCGCTGACACTCAATAATTTAGATCTAACGTTAGCGATTAATAATACTGATGTGATTGATATTGCCGATCCTGGTAATTCAGAATTCCAAGAAGTTGCACAAGGTAATACTATTGATTATTCAACTACGACTCTACTCGATGCTTTAAATTATACAACTGACGGCATAGAAATAGGATCGATTGATTCGATAGTAGTCACTGCACCAGGAGAGGGATACGGTGACGATCCATTCTTTATCGTATATGATCCTCTTACTTCACACATCGATAGACATGATTATTATATTCGTTATAAAGATGAGGGTGAAGCAGAAAACCTTTTGAAAACGTTTAGAGTTGGAGAAAAGATTGTAGTGTCGGGCGAAGCAACGACTAAAGAAGCTCGCATATACGACTTTAACATTCAAACTCGCGAGATATTTGCTAGAAGATTAAATTGGGACGTTAGACTAGATGATCCGATTGATACAGGTAATGTAATTAATTTCTCAACTGAATCAGAATTTAAGCACAACGAAACTATAACAGGTCAAACATCTGGTGTATCAGTCGTAATTGAAACGGTTGATGAAACACGAATGCTCCCGGGGCCTGGTCATAATGCTGATGTAACAGCAACCGCTCTGTCGGGTAACGGTTTTGCGACAGCAGTTAAAATTATTAATTCAGGGTTTGGTTATTTTGGTAAAAATTATGTAAACGAAACTGATACATATGAGCCTGGAGAAAATCTAACTCTTCAGTCTACCATTAGTAATGATAGATCAATATCAGTAAAAGGTTTCCTTGGTAATCAAGGTATTGCTCCTGGCAATCATCCAAATAGAAGGTCTTTCCTCAGTTCGGATAAATACATCGCAGATAATGATTTTTATCAAGAGTATTCTTATCAAGTATTGTCAGCTCTACCGTTTAACAAATATAAGAAGACACTCATAGATGTACTTCACGTTGCAGGTAGTAAACCATTTGGTGGGTATGTTGGTACTTCAGAAGCCACTATCGATATTACACCTACCGATACTTCAACGCAATTTGATTTAAAGACAACATCATTGTTTATAAATCAAAATACTTTCTACACTGCTAACGTAGCATAGAGATAAATAAAAAATGGCCAAGAAATTAGTACCAGCGGAATTTAAGACACATCTGATTAATCAGATAATCGAATCTGTTACCGAGCGAGCAAATACTGCCTATTATGCTTTTGTCGGTGATCATGAAACTGTTGCGTCAACGCTTGAAGAAATTAATCAGCCGTCAGAAACTGTCCGTCAGCTAAACTCTGAAGTATTCCGAAATATGATCTTCGGTAAAAAGATGACCGCCGCCGATATTCGATTCGTAGTTAATCGTAATAATTGGGTGAGTGGTACAGTTTACGAAATGTATGATGACCAATTAACAGAACTACAAGATAAAAATTTCTATGTGCTTGTAGACGAAGGTTCATTTAAGCATGTATATAAGTGTCTGTATAATAATAACGGTGCGCAAAGTACTTCTAAACCTTTATTTGCAAATGCAAAATATGATGGTGATCTCTATATATCAGGTGATGATTACTATGAAACTGCTGATGGCTATCAGTGGAAATACATGTATAGTATTACGTCAACTGTATTTAATAAGTTTGCCACAGAAAAATATATTCCTGTCGTAGCCAATACAGTAGTACAAGATAATGCTATCGAAGGCTCAATTGATGTTGTGAAGGTAACATTTACTGGAAAACAATATGATAATTACATCACTGATGCCAAATTCGAAGTAGCAGATATTAACAGAATCACATCAACAATTATTGATAGCGCGGCCATTGGATCTGCTGAAGCACACTTTGACTCAGCTCGAGCTAATCAAACGTATCGATTAAAATTAGGTTCAGAACAAACTACGGATTTTTATAAAAATACCGTATTGTATATTACGAGCGGTGTAGGTTCAGGTCAATATAGAACAATTGATAAATCTGCATATATTTCAGATCTCGGCGGTGTATTTGCACAGCTTGATGAACAATTTACTATTCTACCCAACGAAACTTCTACATATGAAGTGATGCCTAAAGTGCAAATTATTGGTGATGGTAACCAAACAGCCAATGCTGAAGCAAGAGCTATTATTGACCCAGCTGCATCAAATAGTGTTAATAAAGTAGAAATGCTAGACGTTGGTAAAAACTATTCGTTTGCTAGTGCTTCGGTTTTAACTGGTAATCCAGCATCAAATAACGGTATTACAATTTCTCCCACAGCCGCAACTATACGACCTATTATACCACCTCAAGGCGGTCACGGTGCTAATACTGTAATTGAATTTGGTGCAAGACGATTGTCATTCTATATGAAGTATAATCGCGACGAAGCTGGTCTTATTGAACCAACAAATTCTTTTGCTCAGTTTGGTATTATTCGCGACCCGCAATTTGCAAATGTCGCCATTTATACAACCGATACTTCAGGCGATTTTGTAGATGACGAAACTCTATATCAGTTTTCAAAAATACAAATGGGTTCTACAGGAACATTTACTAGTAATACTCAACTCGGCGCGTCTATAAAAGATACTGTCGACAATCGCGGCTATGATTTACATTTTAATACTGGCGATTGGATTTTCATGAAGACTGAAACAAATACGCCACAATATTTGTTAACAAAGGTTGCAGCAGGATCATCATCAAATACTATTAATCTTGCAGTCACACCAGAATGGGTAACTGCAACTGATACTACTGTCACTGCATATTATGTACATATGCAATCAGACGCTATTATTTCAAATAAACAAGCACCTGTTCCAGGAAATACGAGTATTACGACTGGAGTTTTAGTTAATAACTGTAGACCATTTTTTAGTAAAGGTAGCTTTATCTACGGTGGAACAAGTAAACAAGTTGGCACGATTGCTGGAATTGATATAAATAGTAGAATAGGTCAAGCCGATGCTGATTTTAGGTTCTTTGATTACAATCAAATGTTGAAAATTATTGGTGATAGTGTAATTGACGGACCATTTACTGAAGATGAAACTGTGTCACAAGGCACATCGACCGGCCAACTTCACTCTTCATTAATATCAGAAAGTTCATCGACAACTTTAAGTCTGACGAATATTCAAGGTAATTTCAATACATTTACCAATTTGCAAGGTTCGGTCAGTGGAGCACAATTAGTAGGATCTTCTAGTAATGCTCTTGATATTAGATACGGTGATTTAGATCCGAATAGAGGCGCAATCCTCTATATACAAAATGATATACCAGTTGATAGAGACGAAAATCAATCAGAAGAAATTCGCGTTATATTGGAGTTCTAAGTAATGCCCCTAAATACAAACTTATCTTCATCTCCGTATTTTGACGACTTCGATAGAGGTAATGACTACTATCGAATTTTGTTCAAGCCTGCTACTGCAGTACAAGTACGTGAGGTAAACCAACTTCAAACTATGCTTCAAGACCAGATCGAGCAGTTCGGCGATCATATTCTTAAAGCTGGTACTATTCTTGATGGTTGTAATTTTACCTATCACAACTCAATGCCATTCGTAAAAATCTTAGATACCACCAAGAAAGGGGCGGCGGTTGATTTAAGTAAGTTTGCTGGATTGAGTGCTAATGGTCAAACAACTGGAAAAATTGCTCTCATTAATCATGTAGAAGATGGTTTCGAAAGTGATAACGTAAATCTAAAGGCGCTGTATCTCACTTATACAGATGATGCTGCTGTAGATGATGCTACATCAAACAACTCTGATGAGTTTGTAGCTGGCGAAGAGATTCGTATTTTCCATCAAGATGAACGGCTGTGGGATATTACCGTAGCAAATAATTCTTCTGGCGCTTCAGCATTCTCTAACAATGATGTAGTTGTTATTACGTCAGCTATTGAAGTTAGCACAGCGACGGACGGAACCGCGGATTTCGCAAATGCATTTAATGCTGGTGATACTCTTACTGACGTTGCAACAGGTAATACTATCTCATTGATTCTGACTCATGATGCTATTCCTCACCCTGAAAACGATAGCCTTATCTTACGAGTCAAGCCCAATACTGCATACCAATTTGGTAGTAACATTAAAGCCGCATCATGGCAAACAGAAGTAGATCAGTTGCTTAGTCATTCAGGCGGAAACCAATTTAAAGTTGTATCTTTCATTGGCGAAAATGCAACTGGTAAAATTACAACAACTGCTGGCGGACAAATTCAATCAGCTACAATATCTCGTGGCGGTTTTGGTTATAGTATATTACCACATATTAGTCTATATTCTGTAGGTGCATCTTCTGCAGCTGTGTTGAATAACCTTCAGTTAGACGCAGAAAATTGGTATCAGACTGTTACAGCAGCTGCAAGCATAACTAATCCAGTTGGTGAAGGTTATGGTATTTCTGTAGCCTCAGGTCAAATCTATCAGAAAGGTTTGTTCCTTAATGTTTCACCTCAGTTTAAGATGGTAAGTAAGTATTCGAATACTCCTAGCGATCTTTCTGTTGGCTTCGATAGTACTGAGTCAGTTGTTAACGTATTTACTGATGCAACTCTTTACGATAATGCATCAGGTTTCCTTAATCAGTCTGCGCCTGGTGCCGATCGATTACAGGTTTCTCCTGTTCTTGTTGTTCGAACTGCTGCTGAAGAGAAAACAGCAACTAATTTCTTCCCGCTTATACGCTTCTCAGAAGGCAAGCCGTTCCAACAAAACAAGACTACACAATACAATAAGCTCGGCGATATGATGGCTCAGAGGACTTATGATGAGTCTGGTAACTATGTTCTCGATGACTTCCGCGGTACTACACGCTCTACTCTTGAATTTAGTGAATCTGATACTACATTCTCATATGTAGTCGATCCAGGTCATGCATATATTGCTGGTTACAGAATCAAAACAGAAACTAACTTTGTAAAAGATGTAGATAAGGGCACAGCAACGACTACTCTTACTGAGCAAGATATTGATTTAAACTACGCTGCATATGTCGAAGTAAATGAAGTTGCTGGTGTTTCATCGTTTAATGACAACGGCACAGTTGTACTTAAATCTGCCGCCGCAAACTTTATTAGTGATTACGATTATGATGGAGGCACTGGAGCAAATACTGTTTCATCTTCTCTCGGTGGCAGCACTATTGGTTCAGCTAAGATTCGAAGTGTAGCGTACGTTAGCGGCATTCAAGGCACACCTAATGCGAAGTATCGAATTTATCTGTTCGATATTAAGATGAATAAGGGTAAGAACTTTAAAGATACTCGCTCTATCTACACAGATCTTGATTCGGGCTTGATGCTTGAAGATGGTATTGCAGACGTCATTACTATTCAATCAAATCAAAATATTATTCGATCACTTAAATCTGCAGGCGAAGTACAAATCGAAGAAGGTGGCAATAACTATATTGTTGATGCCTATGGTGATATCGCACAAATTGTCGATGCTGATCGAAACACATTAATATTTGATACTCAATTGCCAGTTCAAAGTATTGCAAATACTTCTTACATTTATCGAACAACTGGAACCACTTACTATAGTGTAAATGCTTCTGGTGAGATTACTATTCCTGCACAATCTGGTGCCGAATGGCACTACTCGTCTGGTAGCGGCGCTCTTAGCGATCAAGAAGAAAATGATCTAATCATTGTACCAAAGCAAGATGTTGTTGCTTCTGCTGCTTTAGAAAGCAGTATGGAAATTTCGACTAGAACTACTTCAGGAAACGAAGTTACAATTACCACTACAGCAGGTCCAACATTTGTAACAGATCTAAGAGTAGGAGATTGGATTCAAGATAATACTAATTCAGTCGGCCAAGTTACAAAGATAGGCGGCCAAAACAAATTGACTGTACGTACACAATCTGGTATTTTCCCAGCTACAGGTACAGGTAAATCAATCACACGAATTTTCCCGAAAGATCTTCCTATCGATCTTTCTTCACGAACTACTGCTAACGCATCAGTAAGTGGGTCTAACCTCGTAATTAATCTTGGTACTGCTGTCACCGCAGTTAACGATGTATTTAGTGTCACATTCGATCAGAAAATCGAAGAAACTATCGTTGACATGTCAGTGCGCCGAGGTTACTTCGTACTTGTTAATACGACTGGAAATTGGGACAACGGTAAGTGTCTTGGTGTTTCGGGTGTTATGCGTCTTGTAAATGTTTATAACGGCACAGCAAGTAGCGATACTAATATTACTTCAGAATTCTTTGTTGATAGTAATCAACGTGATGCATATTGGGGACTTGGTTATCTGTATCAGCGGCCATCAGCATCTTCATCTCTCGCTACTAATATTCTTGTAGAGTTTGATTATCTGTACGACGGCGATGTACATGGTGCCAAAGTCATTGATTCATATCCAATCAATGATGAGCAAGAGCTAGCTACAATGCGAGCTAATACTACACCTGGTGGCGTAATGCACACTCTTGAAATTCCAGAGATGGTGAGTGAACGTGGTCGTTATCACGATTTACGTGAGTGTATTGACTTTAGACCTATGGCTGCTCCTACTGCAAATATTACTACATCAGAAGGTAGTGCAAATAATGCTGCATCTGAAACTGTATCGTTTAACTATACTCAATATCGTTATCCTAAGCCACAAAGTAATTTCGAATATAATATTACTTATTACGAAAATCGTGTAGATGAAATTAGTATCAAATCTGATGGTAGTTTTGATATTACTATTGGCGCTCGGGAGATGCAAAAGAAAGAAGAGGCTAACAAGTTATTGCTCTATCGTTGCAATGTCGCTGCCTATCCTTCGGTTCCAGAAAGACCATCGACAGAACTAAAAGAGATCATGTCTACCTTTGTAGAGAATGAGCTTGCCGTCTTTACTCGAGTTGCTAAATTTACTAATACAATGACAAAGATCGATCCTCAACCACGCGTCTATACGATGTCTGAGATCGGCAATCTTGAGCGGAGAATTGATGCACTCGAATATAATCAAAATCTATCTGAGCTAGAAAATAAGACAGTTAACAAATCTATTCAAAGTTCAGTTGATTCTACTCTCGAACGATTTAAGTTTGGTTTCTTTGTAGATAATTTTGAGAACTATGATTTAAGTGCCGTAGACGTATCCTACTACGCTGCATCTATTTACGAATATGTATTGCAACCAAGTCGGACTACATTGAACCTTGACTTTGAAATTGCAGATGTATCTTCTAAATATGTCGTAGGTGATAAGATTACTTTCCCTCACAAGAGGAAGAATTTGGTAAGTCAGTCTGTTGCCACTTATGCACCTTATGTAGAGCCGTATGTACCTGAGATTGAAATGTTCTGCGAATTTGAATCAAACAGAAATAGACAAAATGTTGGCGATACTACTTCTACCCCATACGAAAAATTAGAAAGAGTGTGGGAAGAATTTACATTTGTTGGTACGAATGAAAGTGACGGTACAGAAAGATTTGTTGATATTAGCTTCTTCAACCCTACTGGCGGTATTTCATTCGAAGTCATTCAATCTAAGCAACCACCTACTCAAGCAAATCAAGAAACGGGTGTTGTTAAAATCGATCCGTCGACTACAGATAAGTTTGTAGCATTATCTTCAGCTGATGCTATAGAGCTATATAAGAAATTATATCCGGTGAAGAACGGGAAGGACAGTATTGTACCTTATGCTACTAATCCATGGTTTGAGACTTCAAGCGGTACACCATCAAATATCAATGTTACTATTAATGGTGCTGCTGCATCTCCATTTAAAGCTTACAGCGGAGCAGGCAAACTGCGATATCGATATAATCACCTCGATGGTCGTTATATTACTGTAAGAGCTCACAAAGCAAAAGAAGTATTTAACTTTGAGATCTGTTATCCAGCTACTACACAAGCTGATTCAATCTATGATTCAGGTCAAACAGCTATCAATACTAGGCCTCCTGCATGTCCGAAAGGCACATTTAAATACGATCGCTGTATCGGTAGCACACTTTATGTATATCAGTGCGATGGAAACTATGGCACAGAAGTTGGTTATACTGTACCAAATTCTCCGAAGTGTTACGTTGCACCGCCAATTTTCGATCCGCCTGAACAGAGCTGTCCGCCAGCTGGTAGCTTCTATAAGGTTGCTTGTTCAGGTACATCACAAGTAACGTGGTCATATACAGGAAATCAAGGATCAGGACCGGGAGGTTGTTCGGTTAGTCCTTCAGACACTGTAGTTTGTTCTGCTGCTTGTGGTTGTGATCCGATTGATCCTGATCCATCGTGTGATACCGAGGTTCCACCACCAACTAATAATAGTGGTGATGATGGTTGTGTTAGTGTTAATGATCCTGCATGTAACATTGTTATTGATAATGGACCTCCACCTGCACCGCCGTCAGGCCCGCCTGTTGTAGATCCACCTTCGCCACCGCCGCCCCCGCCCGGGCCGGTAGTGCAACCACCAGCGCCGCCGCCTCCGCCGCCTCCGCCACCACCTCCTCCTCCGCCTAAACCTACCGGCGGCGGTGGTTGTGTACACGTAGACAGCTATTTGCCGGTTGTGACTGAAGGTCAAAATAGAGCACATCAAATGATGCCAGGTTCAGCTGTATTGTTGGGTACTGAAGAACTAGAAATAGTTGAAGGTACTGTAATCAATGCTGTAACTAAACCAGAACAATGCGTCAGAGTTACTACAGAAGCTGGTATTAGTTTAGTATGTTCTACATCAGCACCGCTGTTGACAGATGATGGTAAATACTATGATGCACCTGATGTTGGTGACAAGAAAGTAGCAGTCATGAAAGATGGTAAAACATGGTTCGATACAGTTGTGAGTGTCGAAGATATGGGTGTACTCGATGTTAGACCAATGGATTGCGGTGATAAGAACTTCTGGGCAGGTGAAAAAGATGGAGAATACATCTTACACCACAATGTTAAGTTTACGCGCGGACCGAATTTTGCACCATTAAATGGTATATTTGGTTTCGGCGGATTTGATTTCCTCAATTTCGATAAGAAATAATTAATAAAGGATTTTTCTTCAATGGCACGCAAAAGACTAAGACGAAGTATTAACCACGTAAGGCGCAAAGGTGAAAACGTCTTTGCTATGCCTCGTGCAACACGTGGTAAAAACAAACCAAAGTGGGTAAAAATTAAAACTGCTGGTTTGAAACCTAATACGAAGTATAAGGTGATGCTTGATAATCATCCTGGTAATAAGTTTGAAGATATTACTGATTATTCGAAGCCAACTGGTCAATCAGTAAGAAATAATACTCATCGTAAAGGTAATCGTGGCAGACTTACATTTCTTAAGTCTGATGCAAATGGTAAGCTGACACTGAAGACGCGGCCTTTTGGTACTGATGATGCAACAGTAACTGGTACGAAAAATTCTGGTTCTAAAAACTTCCGCAATATGTGGAAGTTTTGGCATACTCGTGATCAAAAGAGTGATTTAGCTCGGGATAAAATTAAATTAATTGCTTATAGTTCGATTATTAATCCCGATCGTGTCGATAAAATCAAGGAATTAAAGAAAGATCTTGCTGCGCCTATTACGGTTGAAGATGCTGGAGAAACTGAAACAGTTGTAAATCCGCAACCACGACCAGAAGATGCTTTGCCGCCTGGTATTATCTGTGATTGTCAGCTGCCTTTTCCAGCTCTTATTCCTACAGATAAGACAGTTGAGATTGAAACGCGCTCTAATTTTTATCAAACATTCTTCATCGATGCATCAAAAGTTGACATGTCTGAAACTGTAGACTTACTTGATATTACTTTGTATGTTCGATCTAAACCAATTATTAAGAAAAATGCATC
>Ga0098055_1001844_pt1 | contig 11254 bp, 16 predicted proteins | sample 17_taG_FD_75107 | JGI IMG/M metagenome (GOLD analysis project Ga0098055, IMG submission 75107) | Marine viral communities from the Subarctic Pacific Ocean - 17_ETSP_OMZ_AT15314 metaG | ecosystem: Environmental > Aquatic > Marine > Oceanic | place: Pacific Ocean | collected 2015-01-18 | reverse complement strand
CGACGTTGCAAGAGTAATGGATGCTGGATTAAAAAAGGCCATAAAGAAAGGGATAACCAATTTAAGGTATGCTCAAGATTATGTTAAATCATTAGAAAGAATGGCAAAGAAAAATGCTAAACAGTTCTTTAATGATTATGGAGATTTTACTGAAGATGATTTTATTGAAGATGTAAGGTATAATATGGCTAATGAAAAAGTCAATGAAGCTAGAAGAGCTTCTGCTGATAGATTAATTAAAGATGTTATAAAAGGTAATGCATCTGAAGTTGAAGGTATTAAATTATCTAAGGATATGGCACAAGGCTTTGCAGATTGGTTAAGATATTCTACTTACGGTAAAAGATTTGGGGATTTACCTTTTGATAAATTATTTACTGCTGCATTTGATTGGGGATTAGACAGATTTGTTAAAGGTGCCAATACTAAAGTAAAGGATGAGTTTAAAGAACTTAAGGCTAAAGCTAAAGAAATGCGTAAGGCTGAAATGAAAGGTGAATCTATTACTGAAGCTAAAGAAATGAGCAAGAAAGAAGTTCGTGATCTTAAGATAAAGATTAATAATGCAAGAACGATTGGTAAATATTTTACAAAGGATGAGGTAGAATTTTTACAGTCATTATTTGAATCAGTTAATGAAGGTAAAGGAGATAAGGCCGTAAGCATGGCACAGAAAAAATTAGATAAGGTTATGACAGATCTTAAAGCTAATCTTTTAAAATTTAAAGGTGCTAAAGCAGATGCAGATAAAGAAACTTTTAAAACCGAAGCAGGTAGATTAACTAAGTTAAGAAAAGAAGCACAGGATAATTTAGAACAGGCTATCCAAGATGCATATGCCGATGTTGAATTAGTTGTAATGGAAAATTACGATAATGATCAAAGAAAAGAAATGGCAGAAAAAGGATTAGCATTACCTGATGGTAGCTTTCCAATTAAAAACTTAGAAGATTTAAAGAATGCTATTCAGGCATACGGTAGAGCAAAAGATCAGGCAGCCGCTGCTAAGTTTATAGCAAAAAGAGCAAAAGCTTTAAGTGCCGAGGATTTAATTCCAGACACTGAAGATTTTCAAAAAGCTTTAAAAGAAGCATCATTCGGAAGAATACCAAAATTTGGAAAGTAATATGAAATCATTTAAACAATTTAACGAAAACAACCAAATACCTCTAAATGAAGGTAACGGTCAAACACTTAAAGAATTTGGAGATCTTTTAGCTATGCTTAGAGATGATACATCAAGTATAGAAAAATCTATTGGAGAGATGGATGGTAAAAAGGCTAGAACTTTACAAAAACAAATAACTACACTCTATAGCAGTTTATTTAAATTAGACAAATAATATGAAATATTTTAAAACATACGAAGGTTATAAATTAGGAGTTAATGGAGTAGGATCCCTTAGGAATTCATTAGCTGCATTAAAAAGACAAAATATTAATGGTCGTTATGTAGATCCTGAAATATTAGCACAAGGCATCCGTAATGAATATGAAGCCATCACAGGCGAGAAATATGAAGATGAGGTTCAGATGTCAATGGATAATACTATTGCTGATATTATTGGTCATTTTAAATTAGATGGACCAGATTTTATGGCTGCATGGGATAAGGTAGTTAAAGAATCAGTTAATGAAAGTATGATTGGTATAACTACTGACAAGTCTTTCAAACCTGCTGATTTACAAAAAGCATTAGATAAAGCTAAGATTAAAGGATATAAGATGGATAGACTATCTATGACTTTAACTGCTTTGAAATTAGATAAGAAATATTTTAATGATGCTAAAAAACTTATTGATGATTTAGGACTTTCAGTTATGATGGCTAAGGAATCAGTTAATGATGCTTTTAATAATTTAGAAAAGATATTTGGAACTGATCAAGAAACAATGGATATGTTTCAAGGCATTGAAGATAAAGGTACCGTAAAGGATATGATAGAATTTATTGATGAATTCGGTAATGAAGAAATGTTATCGCGTTATGGTATAAAATCAGCAGCACAAGTAAAAAAGCTGGCTAAAACTATTATGGGTGAATCTATGGTTAATGAAAAAGATTTTAAACCTCATATGATGTATGATCCAAAAACAGGGAAAGGTTATAAAGCTGAGAAACAGGAAGATCATGATAGAATGGATAAATTAGGTTATGTTCATGAAAAACCAGAAGAAGTTACAGAATCTTATGAAGGTAACTTTACCGATTTTAAATATGATTTAGAAATGGCTATAGATAATATGGATCTTTCTCCTAAGTCAATTAAATCAGTCAAGAAAAAAGGTAAAGGATATGAAGTAAGGCTATCTTCTTATATGAGTGATAAATCTACATGGGAAAAGATTGGTGATACAATCGGAGCCACACTTATATCATTTAAACCTGGAAGTATTAATATTGGAATATACGAATAAGCAATGGAAGATTGCAAATGTAAATCATGTAAATGTAATGAATTAACTAATGAGCAAGTAGTTAATCAGATGGAAGATCAAACGTTACCATTTGTTCAAGAACGTAAATCGGAAGATACTGTCATAAGACATTTTGATAAAGATGCACCAGATCATTTATATAAATGGCATGCAGATGATGAAGACCGTTATGTTGAATCTTTGAATGAAAATGATTGGTTAGTACAATTAGATAATGAACTCCCACAAAACATCCCACCAGGTAAAATAATCTTTATTCCTAAAGGATTAATCCATAGAGCAATTAAAGGAACTACCGAGTTGAGTCTTTCTATAAAGATGTCTTAAACCATTTACTTTTTTTAGGTATAATTAATATAGTAACATTATGGCTTTCAGAAACATAAAAGTGTTGTTATAATTATTTTATAAATCTAAAACTAAATATGGGAGAAATATATCCAGACGAAGAGAATCTAAACAAAGAAAAGAAATCAGGTAAAAGAACTGGCGCATTAACTATATTGGAACAGTATGGAACTAATGTAACACAATTAGCCATAGACAAAAAACTTGATCCAGTAATTGGTAGAGAAGATGAAATCCTTAGAGTTGTACAAATCCTAGGAAGGCGTAGAAAGAATAACCCTGTATTAGTTGGGGAGCCTGGTGTTGGTAAAACTGCAATAGTTGAAGGCCTAGCATCAAGAATTATTGAAGGAAATGTACCTGTCACTTTACAAGGTAAAATCATATACACATTAGAATTATCAACAATCGTTGCCGGTACAAAATATCGTGGACAATTTGAAGAGCGTATGAAAGCCATCGTTGATGAGTTAGTAGAAAATCCAAATGTAATTATTTTTATTGATGAGCTCCATACTATTATGGGTGCAGGTGGTTCTACTGGTTCATTAGATGCTTCTAATATTATTAAGCCTGCGTTATCTCGTGGAGAAATTAGATGTATTGGTGCAACAACCTTTGATGAGTTTAGAGAAAGTATTGAATCAGATGGCGCATTAGATAGAAGGTTTCAGAAAGTTGTAATTGAACCACCTTCATTAGAACAAACTGTTGAAATCTTATCTCACTTACGACATAAGTACTCTGATTTTCATAATGTAAATTATTCTGATGAAATTATTGAAATGATTGTAAAAGTTGCGGATCAATACATGATGGAAAGGTACTTTCCTGATAAAGCTGTTGATATATTAGATGAGGTAGGTTCGTATAAGCATTTAAAACATATTAAGATTCCTAAAAAAATTAAACAGTTAGAAGAAAAACTAATCGTTAAAGAAAAAGATAAAAAGGATGCTGTGAAATCTCAAAAATACGAACTTGCTGCAAGTATGAGAGACGAATGTATTAAGGTAAAAAATAAAATTGAATTAGAATATAAAATATGGAAGTCGGAATTATCAGAAGTAAAAATGGAAATAACCGAGGATGATATACTTTATGTTGTTTCTAAAGCAACTGGTATACCTGTAGAAAAGATTACTGATAAAGAACATAAAAACCTTTTAGGAATTAATAAACATTTATCATCAAAGGTTATTGGGCAAGAAGAAGCTATTAATAAAATATCAATGACTATTCAGCGAAACCGAGTAGGTATCAGAAAAAGGAATAGAACAATGGGTAACTTTATTTTCCTAGGACCGACTGGTGTTGGTAAAACTCAATTGGCAAAAGAGTTAAGTTCTTATATGTTTAATTCTAATGAAGATCTTATTAGAGTAGATATGACCGAGTATATGGAACCTCATTCTGTTTCAAAATTAATCGGAGCTCCTCCTGGTTATGTAGGATATGAATCCGGTGGGTTTCTAACAGAGCAAGTGAAAAGAAAACCACACTCTGTTATATTATTTGATGAAATAGAAAAAGCTCATCCAGAGGTGTTTAATGTATTGCTTCAGATGTTAGATGATGGTTACTTAACTGATTCTTTAGGAAGAACTATTGATTTTAGAAACTGTTTAGTTATTCTAACTTCAAATACAGGATCTAGGAAGGTACAAGATTTTGGTAGCGGTATAGGATTTGGTACAAAAACGGTTGCTGAAGAACAACAAGCAGAAAAAGATATCATTAATAAAGCATTAAAGAAAAAGTTTGCACCAGAATTTTTAAACAGAATTGATGAAGTTATAGTTTTTAATTCTTTAACTAAAAATGTTGTAATGTCAATTTTAAATAAAGAATGCAAAGAACTTGCTGGAAATTTAAAAGATGTAGGCGAATATGTTTTAAAAATAAATAAAGCTGCAAAGAATATAATTTTAGAACAAGGTTTTGATCCAAAATATGGTGCAAGGCCATTAAGAAGATCATTGGAAAGATTAATTGAAAATCCTGTTGCTGAAATGATTCTTAAAAAAGAAATTTCCGAAGGTGATGTTATAAATATAACTGCAACAAAAGGAGAACTTAAAATAACTAAAGGTTAAACAAATTAAGTTTTTTGCATATAAAAATAAACAATAAGATAGTGAGTTCAGTAGATCAACAACAAAACGGCAATCCTTGTACACATGAGACTAGGAATACCTTTAATAAAAAGGTTGCTAAATATAGTATGCTAGGCAAGAGTAAGAAGGTTCAGTGGAGTGATAGAAGAAGGTTTCGTAACATTTAAAAACAAAGATGAGTAAAGCAGAAGATGCATGGCAGATCCTAAGGATCCAAGGAGAATTCACAAAAGGGTTTGATACATTTAATGAATTAAACGGACCTTGTGTTTCTGTGTTTGGTAGTGCAAGAACATTATCAACTAACCACTATTATAAAGAAGCAGAGAAGGTAGGACGATTACTAGTTGAGGCTGGTTTTGGTGTAATTACCGGAGGAGGTCCTGGTATTATGGAAGCTGCTAATAAAGGTGCTCATAATGCAGATGGAAAATCAATCGGTGTTGGAATTGAATTACCGTTTGAAGCAAGTATGAATGAATATGTAGATCTCGGTGTAGAGAATAGATATTTCTTTACTCGGAAGGTAATGTTTTTAAAATATTCACAAGCTTTTGTAATATTCCCAGGTGGTGTTGGAACACTGGATGAATTATTTGAAGCCATCACACTTGCTCAATGTGGTCATAATGTAAAATATCCTATAGTATTAGTTGGTAAAAAATATTGGGGTGGTCTTGTTGATTGGATGCAAGATACAGTATGGACACACGGATCAATAAGTACAGATGATCTTGAGTTATTTAGAGTAGTTGATACGGCAGAAGAAGCTGTAGAAAAAATTACAGATTATCATAACAAGTATAAAGATAATAAAACAAAAACAAATTTTTAATATGGATGAAGTAAGCTTGGACCACGTAGACGATAAACATGGATGGTTATGGACCGATACATTCAAAACAAATAAAAAGGATCCTAAAGGAAGAGCTTGGATTGTTGATAATTTTTATGAAGATCCTGATGCAGTTAGAGAATTTGCATTAAAACAGTATTACACTTGTGATAGTAAAGAACATGGTGGTGTGGGTTGTAGAACTCGTAAGCAATTTTTATTTGATGATGTAAAAGAACAGTTTGAAAAAATCATGGGTAAGAAGATATCCAAGTGGAGGGAAACATATTCTATATGTGGAGTATTTCAATATGGTACGGCAGGAATACCAAATGTTTATCATGTAGATGTTCAGCAGTATGCAGCAATGGTTTTCTTAACACCTAATGCACCATTCCAGGCAGGAACTAAAATTGTTGCTAATAAGAAAAGTAAAATTTACCACTCATCACAAAGCGATAATGTATATGATTATTTTCCTCAACAAGAAACTTTTGTAGACGGTACATTATTTGAAGATGTTGATGTATTTGGAAATATTTACAATAGATTAGTAATTTTTGACGGTAAAGCATTACATACTGCTGGAGATTACTTTGGTCATGATATTAATTCAGGAAGACTTTGGCAAATGTTTTTCTTTGATGTAGAAGAATAAGATGAAAGAATTTTTAAAACATAAATACACACGATTAATTTTTAGTATAGCTATCATGGGATCTGCTATACCTTCAATCTATGTAGATTTTACCTACGGGCACCAAGGAACTTGGACTCATTATGGTATGGGTCTAGTTGGAATACTTTATTTTATTGAATCATTACTTTGGACTTTAGACTTATGGCAACAAGAGAAGAATTAAAACAAAGATTAGAAAGCTATGAGGTTATAATTTTTGAAAATCAAAATTATAATGCTAAGGACTTTTATAATTTAAAAAAGGAATTATTAAAAGGAGAACATTTAGACTTAATTCAAATTTTTGAAGTATTAGAATCTATGTTAGAGAAAGAGCACAATGATTTAATGAATAGAAGATTAAACCTTCTTACTATTTGGTCAACTATATTTTTACCTCTCTCATTTTATACTGGGTTATGGGGAATGAACTTTGATGACGTACCTTTAATATCAGATGATAATGGGTTTTGGGTATTCTCTGCGTTAACAGGAGTAACGGTTTTAGGAATGTGGTTATATTTTAAAAAGAACAAATGGATTTAGATAAAGATTTTACAATAGACGAAAGATACCAGGAGCTTTTGCAAACTATTTTAGATTATGGTAAACATAAGAAAGATAGAACTGGTACAGGAACAAAATCAATTTTTGGATATACTATCAGATGGGATATGTCACAAGGGTTTCCTTTGTTAACTACAAAGAGAATGCCAATGAAAACAATTGCTACTGAACTTAAGTGGTTCTTAAAGGGAGATACCAACATTAAGTACTTGGTTGATAATGGTTGTAATATTTGGAATGGCGATGCTTATAAACGATATGCAGATATTGAATGCAATCCACCCCATGACCATTCGTTATCACAAAAAGAGTTTGTTGAAAAGATTAAGTCCGATGATGTATTTGCAAGACAGTATGGTGAGTTAGGACCTATCTATGGTAAGCAGTGGAGAGATTGGAATGGAGAAGACCAGATAAAAAATCTAATCAATGAATTAAAGATTGATCCAGACAGTAGACGATTGATGGTTAATGCTTGGAATGTAGGCGAGTTAGATAAAATGACTTTACCTCCATGTCATTACGGTTTTCAAATATACACTAAAGAACTAAGCTTCCATGAAAGGTGGGCTTTATATTCTGATACACCATACGACGGCAATGGTTTAGGTATGATAAATACTTTAGACTTTATGGATGATAATGAAATACCAACCAGGTCAATTTCTTTAATGTGGAATCAAAGATCTGTTGATACATTCTTAGGTCTTCCATTTAACATTGCAAGTTATGCATTACTTTTAAAAATAATCGCACACGAGGTAAATATGATACCTGATCAATTAATTGGAAATCTAGGAGATGTACATTTATATAAAAATCATATAGAACAAGCAAAAGAACAACTTGAGAGAGATCCAATTATGTTACCTGAACTTAATATAGTTGCATCAGATATTTCAAAGGGTGAATTTACATACGAACTTTTAGATTATGAAAGCCATAAATCTATTAAAGCACCTTTAAGCAATTAACATATGAAATGGTATAAAAAATATAATTGGACTTTTGTTATAACTTGGTTAGTAATTTTTGGTATTAGTTTTATGTTAGCAAGATTTTGGATTATTTCTTTATTTAAATCTTTCAGAATCTAATTATTTTTATTATAATTTAATAAAATAACAATATATGAATCCAAAGACTCAACTAGGATACTGCTGTATCAATTTACATTTACGAAATATACCTATTACCGTAAACCGAACATGTAGAAAGATTACATTTCAACAAAAAGGCATGTCTCATGTCAGCAGCCTGGCATTACAAAACATCAGAGATCTTATTGAGATTATCAAATGGAATGACAAGAACGGTTTCAAGGTATACCGCATGTCATCAGATATGTTTCCTTGGATGTCGGAGTATGAGCTTAGTGAATTACCAGACTTCAAAAAGATATCAATTCTTCTAAAAGGTGCAGGTACATTGGCTCAAAAATATGGTCAAAGATTATCATTTCACCCAGGTCCTTTCAATGTATTAGGTTCTCCTAATCCTGTACTGGTTCAAAAAACTCAAAAAGAGCTAAACCAAACAGCAGAGATCATGGATCTTATGGGTCTTCCACAATCTCACTTCTATCCTATCAATATCCATTGCAACGGTGTATACGGTGACAAAATGGCTACTATGGGTAGATGGGCCTCTAATTATCTCAATCTGTCTAAATCTGCTCAAGCCAGGTTAGTTGTAGAGAATGATGACAAAGGCAGTATGTATTCTGTACAAGATCTCTATGACGGTATTTTCTCAGCAGTAAAGGTACCTATTACATTTGATTTTCATCATCATCGGTTTCAGCCAGGTGGTTTATCTGAGCAAAAAGCTTTTGAATGGGCAATGAGTACCTGGCATCATCATAATGTAAAACCATTATTTCATTATTCGTCATGCCGCCGTACATTCGAAGATCCTAACTGTAAAGCACAAGCTCATGCTGATATGGTATACGAAAAGATCAATGACTACGGTCATGCTGTAGATATCGAGGTAGAAGCAAAAGCAAAAGAAGTGGCCGTCTTAAAATACCTAGATGAAAATACATCTCTTTTAGAAAAATATTTACCTTTTGATAGACAAGAAGAATTAGAATTGAATTAAAAAAAACTATGATACAAGTTCTCAAAACAAAACCGATGAAAAGTACTACAAAAGTTGAAGGCCTTTTAGTACAAATGAATAATAAACAGTGGTATGCAATTACCCGTATGCAACCAGCTAGGTTTGGTTGGTACTTAAGGTGTGGGCCGTGCACTACATCAGGAAAGATGGATTTAATAAAGGACATACTTTATATGATACCAACTGGTAATACTAAACAAGAATTCCAGGTTGGTATTGATCTTTTAGTAGATATTCTTAACGGTAAAAAGGAAGCAGTGATTGATATGCCTAATTATATCCAAAGATCCTAAATTGTTAATAACTTTTAGAAAAAAGTGATGAAATAATTTTCAATTCCCAATTATTTTGATTATATTTATAATATATTAATTCAAACTATATTAAAAATAAACAACATGGTAAAAACGGAAATCACAACATTCAACAAGTCAAACTTACAATCATTAAGAATTGAAATTGACAACGCACTAAAATCTGTAGAAGATCAATTTGGAATCAAATTACATGCAGGTAACGCATCGTTCTCTGGAAATGAGGTAACCTTTAAACTGAAAGGAAATACAATCAATGAAGGCGGAGAAGCAATTACGAAAGAAGCAATTGATTGGAACCGTCATAAAGGATTACATGGTATGGATCATTTATCAGTAGGTGATCAAATCAAAATCCAAGGTAAATCTTATACCTTAACAGGATTCAATACAAGAGCAAGAAAGGCTCCAGTTAATTTTAAAGATTCTTTAGGAAGAGGTTATAAATGTTCTATGAGAATGTTACAAATGGAAAACTCTAAATAATATGAAGAATCTAAAATACATACCAAAAGACTACCTGCAAGACTTCCTTGTGGGTATGTCTAATTATGATACCGAAACTCTTTTAACCGATCTAAGTGTTTGTGAACTTTTAGATGGTAAGATACCAGAAAATCATAATCCTGATGTACCGCCTTACCAAGCGGCTGAAGCATTCTTAATTCTTTTCCAAGAAAGAGAAGAATATGAATTATGTACAATGATTCTAAAGAAGTGGCCTAAACTTAAAAATGAAGAAGCATGGGAGAAGAAGTAACAACAACAGCATCCAATTTGGAATATTTAAACTATATTGCATATTGCACTGTAGAAAAAGATATTGTCCAATTTGAACCAAAAAAGTATAAAAGTAAAAATAAATAATCATGATATTAGATTTTCTAGGCATATTATTCATCATAGGCTTAAGCTTCGTTTTTCACTGCGTTGTGTGGGAAGACGATTGGGTTGAAGAATGGTACTGGAAAGTATTGATCGGTGGTTCTATCTTACTTGTGACTTTTATGGCAATAATGGGCTATTGAAAATTGTTAATAACTTTTAGAAAAAAGTCTACGAAAAATTTTTATTTCCCAATTATTTTGATTATATTTAATTATATTAATAATTAAAAACGGAAATTATGTCAACAGAATTAAACACACTTAAAGGAAAATTCCACAGTACTAAAACTGGTAAATTGGAAAACACTGAATTGTCATTGACAAGATTCAGCGGAGGAAAAGAAGGTATGAAACTTCAATTAACATTAAGAGATCAAGGAGACTTCTTTACTCACATTGCTCTTAACAAGGAAGAGCTCAAAACTTTAGTTAAAGAAATCCAAGAAAACTTTGATATCTAAATTGTTAATAACTTTTAGAAAAAAGTCTCTAAAATATTTTCAATTCCCAACAAAATTGATTATATTTATATTATATAAAAACAATTAAAAAACGGAAATTATGGCTACAATTACAATTCACGCACAGTACTACGAAAATTACTCTGACACAAAAACTCCACACTGGAAACCTAAAGGTGGTCAGGTATTTGAAATTGAAAATATCTTAGGTGATATGATTATGTACTGCGATGATCTGAAAGAGGTACTTACAAACCTCGTTGCTGCAAAAAGCAATGAACATTTCAAATATGAATACCGAGAGCATGATGTTGACTTCATCGGTAAGGATTTATCAATTACAGCTGAAATGCTGACAAAGGAAATTAGAAATCAATTTAATAAAGAAGAGAACTATGAACTTTCATAACATTATATTTAAAAGAGAAGATGCATTAGGTGGATTCAGATCTACCACTCATTTTCAAAACGGACTAAAATTAT